>OLOS01000024.1_pt1 | contig 171998 bp, 158 predicted proteins | sample 1672631 | NCBI WGS metagenome assembly OLOS01 (sample SAMEA3136707, study PRJEB25190) | human gut metagenome | biome: human gut; feature: human-associated habitat; material: faeces | place: Austria | collected 2013
TTGCAAATCAAGGAAAAATCGAAGGAGAATGAGTATATATGAAATTAGGTATCGTCGGTCTGCCGAATGTCGGCAAGAGCACACTTTTTAATGCAATCACGAATGCGGGGGCGCAGTCTGCGAACTACCCGTTCTGCACCATTGAGCCGAACGTGGGCGTTGTTGCCGTGCCGGACAAGCGCCTCGATAAGCTGGCAGAAATGTATGAGCCGGAAAAGTTCACCCCGGCGACGATCGAGTTTGTGGACATTGCGGGTCTTGTGAAAGGCGCGTCGAAGGGCGAGGGCCTCGGCAACAAGTTTCTCTCCAACATCCGCGAGGTGGACGCGGTGGTTCATGTGGTGCGCTGCTTCGAAAACGACGACATTATTCACGTCGAGGGCTCCATCGACCCGGCCCGCGACATTGAGACAATCGACCTTGAGCTGATTCTCTCCGACATTGAGGTGCTCGACCGCCGCATTGACAAGACGAAGAAGATGATTAAGGCGGACAAGAAATACCAGAGCGAGCTGGAGTTCTTTGAGCGCGTACACGAGGCGCTGGATGCCGGCAAGCCCGCCCGCAGCGTGGCGTGTGACGAGGAGGAAGCCGAGCTGCTCGCTTCCGTCAACCTGCTGACGAACAAGCCCATCATTTTCGCCGCCAACATGAGCGAATCCGACTTTGCAAACGGCATTGAAAACAACCCCGGCTATCTCGCCGTGAAGAAGATCGCCGACGAGCAGCACGCTGCTGTGCTGCCGATCTGCGCGGAGATCGAAGCCGAAATTTCCGGCATGGACCCGGAGGAAAAAGAGCTTTTCCTCGCCGACATGGGTCTGACCGAATCCGGCCTTGACCGCCTCATCAACGCGTGCTACTCCCTGCTCGGTCTCATCTCCTACCTGACCGCCGGCAAGCCCGAGGTGCGCGCCTGGACGATTAAAAAGGGCACGAAGGCCCCGCAGGCTGCGGGCAAAATTCACAGCGATTTCGAGCGTGGCTTCATCCGTGCCGAGGTCATTGCATTTGACGACCTGATGGCATGCGGCACCATGGCGGCCGCGAAAGAAAAAGGCCTTGTACGCAGCGAAGGCAAGGAGTATGTGATGCAGGACGGCGACATCGTTCTGTTCCGCTTCAACGTTTAATCTTCAAACAAAAATTGCAAAGCCCTCCGCTTTCCGATTTTTCGGGATGCGGAGGGCTTTTTGCAGGAATAAATCTTGTAATCTCTATTTGTTATCTTCGCTGATGATGCGGTAATACACCTTTGCGGTGAGGGCATAGACGACCGCATAGAGCACGGAGAATACGAGGAACGACGCGACGGTGCAGGTAATAAACACCGTTTCGGAGCTGAGCATCATAGCGCGCAGAATAGCGCGGATGATGGGGTACGCGAACATCACGTGGATGCCGGCTGTGATGAGCGGCAGGAAGAAAACGGTCAAAATCTGCGTATGGATAGCGTGCTTTACTTCCTTTTGGCTGAGGCCGACCTGCTGCATGATGGCAAAGCGGTTCTTATCCTCCATACCTTCGGAAATCTGCTTATAGTAAATGATGAGCACAGCCGCCATGGTGAACACAAAGCCGAGCGAGATGCCCATAAAGAGGAAGCTGCCATACATGCTGCGAATTTCCTTCGTATTTTCGACACGGCACTCAAAATTGAAGTATCCGTCTTCGTCCCAGAATACGCTTTCTTCGTCCGGCATGATGATCGTAACGTCTTCGAGGATCGCATCGTAAAACGTCTGCTGTTCCTCATCTCTCAGTTTGCCGAGCGAGATGCAGTAGTACTCGGTGGGCGTGATGACTTGACTTTTTTCCGCATAATCCGGCAGAACAACGACATACGGCTTTGAGACGTAAGCGTGATATCTGCCGCGCAGGTTAAAGGACTTCGGCGTGGGTAAAAGCGTATACGTCGTGCCCGCAAATGTCATGGTGTCCGGCATAGGTACGCCGTCTACACTCATATAAAGCGCCGTGCCCGGTTCCACGGTCACGTTTTCGCCTGTGATGCGGTTATAGGTCTCTGCGGAAAAAAACAGCACGTTACGCGTGATGGAGTCGACCTGCGCGGTGCCGTCTTTCATGAAGATTGCAGAGGAATGGTCTTCGGTTTCTTCTGTGGAATCGTAGCCGGTCAGGAATTCATAGGACGTATAGCTGCCGCCCGGAACACTTTTCAGCTCATCGGTCAGAAAGGTGTCCATGTCGACCATGTGGTTCGGGTCTTCCATACTCAGCAGGACATCTGCCGGGTAGCGGGTGTGGATCATATCCTCGGCGCCGAACCACAGCGAGCAGGTGGAGGACAAAATGACGAGCACCATGGTGGAGAGAATGCAGATATTTGCAAGGCCGACGGCGTTTTGCTTCATGCGATACAGCATGCCGGAAACACTGATGAAGTGGCTTGTTTTGTAATAATAATTTTTATTACGGCGCAAAAGCTTTAAAAGCGCGATGCTGCCCGCCGTGAACAGGAAATACGTGCCGATAATGACGAGGAGGACGGCAACGAAAAACAGGGAGATGGCGAGGACGGGCTCACGGGAAGACAGAATGGAAAGCGCATAGCCGGAGCCGAGGCACAGCACGCCGAGAATGGCCATGAACGCTTTCGTCTTCGGCTCGCGCTCGCCGACGTTCGTACCGTGCAGAAGCTCTATGGGGCGCGAAATGCGCACACGAAACACATTCGAGATGTAAATCAAAACGTAGATTACGCCGAACACAACAGCAACGTACTGCAGGCTTTTTGGGATGATGTGAAAACCGTAATTCGGCGTGATGCGTATCATTTTGGCAACAATGAGAAATGTGAGTTTATCAAGCAAAATGCCGACGGCGCAGCCGCCTACAATAACGATAAGCGCCGTGAAAAGCGTTTCCAACCCGATGACGCGGGCAATGTGGCCTTTATTCATGCCGAGCACATTATAAAGACCGAGTTCTTTTTTACGCTGCTTCATCAAAAAGCTGTTCGTGTAAAACAAAAATATAACGGCAAACAGCATGACGACGGTGCTGCCGAGCGTGAACATCATTTGCGACGTGGGACCGAGCTCCGTATTATTGGAAAGCGAATTTAAAATGTAGCTGACCGCCGCCACAAAAACGCCCGCCAGCATAAACGGCACGTAGCTGCGGCGGTGCTTTTTGATGTTCTGCGCCGCCAAGCGCACATATAAGTTATTCATTTTCGTGCCCTCCCGTTACGCGCCTGCCGCCATGGCGGTGAGGGTATCCGAAATACGGTGGAACATCTCTTCATTTGTGGAACCACCGCGGTAAATTTGGTGGAACACAACGCCGTCCTTGATGAACAGTACGCGGCCGGCGTGGCTTGCGGCCTTAGTGGAGTGCGTAACCATCAAAATCGTCTGACCGGCGCGATTAATCTCGCCAAAGAGCGATAAAAGGCTGTCGGACGCGCGGGAATCGAGTGCGCCGGTGGGCTCATCCGCAAGGAGAATCTGCGGTGAGGTGATGAGCGCACGCGCCACTGCGGCGCGCTGCTTCTGGCCGCCGGAAACCTCGTACGGGTACTTCTGGAGCAGATCTGCAATGCCGAGCTGCTGCGCGAGCGGCAGAAGCTTCGCCTGCATCTCCGGGAAATGCTTGCCCGCCAAAACGAGCGGCAGAAAAATATTATCCTGCAGGGTGAAGGTATCAAGCAGGTTGAAATCCTGGAAAACAAACCCGAGGTTCTGGCGGCGGAACGAAGCAATCTCTTTTTCGCCGATGGTTGAGAGTGCACGGCCGTTTAAGAACACCTCCCCCTCCGTGGGACGGTCAAGCGCCGCCAGGATATTTAAGAGCGTCGTTTTGCCGGAGCCGGATTCGCCCATGATGGCGACATACTCGCCACGCTCCACGGCAAATGTGACATTCGTGAGCGCCTGCACGCGGCTGCCGCCGAACCGCGTGGTGTATACCTTTTTCAATCCATTGACTTCCAAAACAGCCATAAATAAGTCTCCTTTTTCAATTCGTTGACAAAAGTATACAGCAAAAAGCGGACGCAGAACATCGATTCACCTTACAAAATGAAAGGCGGAGCTTACATTTTTGTAAGGTCACTCCACCTGTAAATTGCTTTCCTTCATATCGAGCGAAAAGGTGCTGCCTGCGCCGGGGGCGGACTGCACGGAAAGCGTGTGGCCGAGCATATCGGCGGCGCGGCGGCTCAGATACATGCCGAGACCCGTCGATTTCTTTTCTGCCCTGCCGTTATAGCCCGTGAAGCCCTTTTCAAAAATGCGCGGCAGGTCTTCCGGTGCGATGCCGATGCCGGTATCGCTGACCTTTAAGACCTTATTCTTTGTGACGGTAACGGTCACGGTGCCGCTTTCCGTATATTTTACGGCGTTTGCGAGCAGCTGACCCAAAATGAACGCCAACCACTTTTCGTCCGTTAAGACCTGCACCGGGGCAATATCGCACTTTAACGCGATGTGCTTGCGGACAAACTGCCCGGCGTACTGCCGCACGACGCGCTTTATGACGGGTTCGACCTCGACTTTGGCGAACACAAGGTCGTTTGACGTGCTGTTTAGGCGCGCGTAATTCAAGGCCATTTCGGCATAGCGGTCTATGCGGAACAGCTCTGCGGAAAGTGCGCGGCTGCGCGGGGTATCTTCTTCGCCGAGCATCAGCCGCATGGCGGAGATGGGCGTTTTGATCTGGTGTACCCACATGGTGAAATAGTCGGTGTTCTCCTCCTGCCCACGGCGGCGGTCGGTCTCACTTTGGGCGAGCTTGGTGCACAGCATGCGCACGGCTTCGTCATAACACACGGCCGTGCTGCCCGAGGGCTCCGGGAGGTCATCGCGCGATTCGGGCAGATTCAAAAGCGCCGATTCCAACCGGCGAAACTGCTTATGAAACCGCAGATAGCTTAAAATAAAGCTTAAAAGCCCCACCGCCGCGCACAGCAGCGCCGCGTATAAAACGGGATCGGCGGGCAAATCGTATAAATAGAGGATCACCGCAAAAATGGCAAAGCACAGCAGCAAAAACGCGATCTGCAAAATGTGTGCGTACAGGTATGAGAAAAACAGCGCGCTTTCTTTTTTCTTCATGGGTCACCTCACAAAACGACATAGCCGCTGCCGACGCGCGTCGTGATGAAATCGGTCAGGCCGATGCCGGAAAGCTTCTTACGCAGGCGGGTCATGTTGACGGTCAGCGTGTTTTCTTCAATGTACAGGTCGTATTCCCAAAGGCGTGTCATGAGCGTTTCGCGGCTAACGACCTTGCCGCGGCTTTCCATAAGCGTCTGCAAAATGCGGAACTCATTGCGCGTGAGCTGCACCTTTTGGCCGTCGTGCGTCACGGTCTCATCGTTCAGGTTCAAGACCGCGCCGCCACGCTCAATGACCGGCACACGGTCGCCGAGGTCGTAGGTACGGCGCAAAACGGCGCGAATTTTTGCCATAAGCACGGAGGGGTCGAACGGCTTTGCGATAAAATCATCGCCGCCCATGTCTACCGCCATCACAATATTCATATTTTCCGACGCGCTGGAGACGAAAATGATCGGCACGGCGGATATTTTTCGGATCTCGCTGCACCAGTGGTAGCCGTTAAAAAACGGCAGGGTGATGTCCATGAGGACAAGATGCGGGTCGAAATCCGTAAATTCGCGCAGAACATCGCGAAAATCGCGGACACAGCGCGGGGTAAGCCCCCAAGATTCGATGATGCGGCTGACCGCACCCGCAATAGCCTCATCATCTTCAACAATCAAAATTCTGTGATTTTCCATAGTATCTCCAATTTACAAATTGTTAGCCTCACTTCTCCCCGAGTACCCGCTTCAAAAACGCCGCCGAGCGCTCCATGCATTTCAGCTGCTCTATGGAGCCGAAATGTTCTGCCGCAAAGCTGCCGGTGTAACCGGAGTCAAGCAAAACACGCATCATTTTTTCAATGGGCAGATTGCCGTCGCCTACCGCCACGGGATACAGCTTGCGGTTTGCGACCGTGACGCACGGACTGCCGGTGTTTTCCGTAAACGCGCGGTCTTTGCAGTGCACGGACGCAATGTACGGACGGAACTGGGAAAAGCTCTTCACCGCGTCCTCCTCATTATAAAGGAAATTGCCGGTATCAAAGCCACAGCGCAGACCGGGCACATGCCGCATGAACCACATGAGCTCATCGGCGCGGGAGTACGGTGCCGTAAGGTTATCGAACTCCTCCATGACAACCGTGATGCCGTGCTTTTCCGCTTCCGCTGTAAGCTCCGTTAAAGATGCCGCCATGCGCAGGCGGCGGGTTTCATACTTTGCGCTGCCGCGCACCATTTCGTCCTCCGTCAAAAAACCCGCCACGGCAAGCAGAAACTTGCAGTTTGCTTTTTCGCAGCAGTCTATGATACGCAGAGATTCCGCACGGTCGTTTTCCGGAGAACCCGTCTCGCCGCCGAAATCGAAAAAATTATAAATGCCGTTCACGCAAAGACCGGCTTTTTGCAGCGCAGGCAAAATTACATCACCCTCGTTTTTGATGCGGTTCGCGTCGAGCTCCACACCGTCAAAGCCAAAGCGTTTTACCGCCGCGCACACTTCATCTAATGTAATATTCTCCTGCTTCATGGCTTCTGCCATGTGCTCGTAAAAAACAGAAATTCGGTTCATAGAAACGCCACCTCCAAAAGTATTTTCAGCATAGCAGGCAATGCGGATTTTGTCAATGCAAAACCCGCAAGCAGCACGCGTTCCGCTGCCTTTTCCGAAAACTTTTCCCGGCGGCACAATGTGACAGAATCAAAATTTGTCCCACATGTATACTGGTGTCGGGAGGTGAAAGCGTGACCGTTTATGCCGACCTGCTTTTCATCGTGAACCTCTACATAGACGCGCTTTTGCTCAGCGCGGTACGGCGTTTTTTGCGGCTGCCGCTTACGGGAAAAAGGCTTTTGCTCGCTTCCGTGCTCGGCGGGGTGTTTGGGCTTTCTGCCCTGCTGCCCGCGCTGCCGGGGGTTGTTTTGTTTCCGCTGGCGCTGTTGGAATCGCTTGCGCTGTGCGCGGCAGCGTTTGCGCCAAAGCCGATGACGCAGCTTTTAAAAGCCGTTTTTTTGCTGTTTTTGTTTGGCGCGGCGCTTTCCGGGCTTTTGACGGCTGCGGCGTATTTTCTGCCGATACACGGCATTTTGCTCGCAAACGGCGCGGTGTATTTTAACATTTCCGCTTTGGCGCTCATTTTGCTCACGTGCGTCTCTTACGGCGTGCTGTACGGCTTCGACCGCCTGTTTCGCAAAAAAGAGCCGGACGTGTTTTTCGCAAAACTGACCATCACACGGCAGGGCAAAACCGTCACGCTGCCGGCGAAAATTGACACGGGGCTGACGCTGACGGAGCCTTTTTCCGGCACGCCTGCCATTGTTGCGGATCGGCGTGCGCTTGGTGACATATTGCCGCCGAATTTCGGAACGCAAAGCACGGAAAATGCTGTTTCTATGCGGCTCATCCCGTTTTCTTCACTCGGAGCGGACGGTGTTTTGCCCGCGTTTCGGCCGGATGCGGCTTCGCTTTCGGGCATATCAATCGAATGCTGGGTGGCCGTGACCGACCGCACGCTTTCCGCAGGGAGTTTTCAGGCGCTCGTCGGCGCCGCTGTGTGTGACGCCGCGCAGATACAGGGTTTAAAACCCGGAAAGGACATCCCATGAAACACGATTTTCTCACCCGCATGCGCGAAATTTTTGCTCACTTTTTATTAAAGCTGAACGAAGACACCTGCCACTACATAAACGGCCCGGAAACGCTTCCGCCACCGCTGACGAAAGCGGAAGAACAGGTGGTTTTTCAGAACATCCGTGACGGAAAACCGAACGCACGCGACCCTCTTATCACGCATAACCTGCGGCTTGTCGTGTACATTGCGAAAAAATTTGAATCGCCTGCCGTGAACGTGGAAGACCTCATTTCCATCGGCACCATCGGGCTCATCAAAGCGGTAAATACGTTCAGCGTGGAGCGCAACATCAAGCTTGCGACGTATGCTTCGCGTTGCATTGAAAACGAGATTCTGATGTACCTGCGCAAAACGGCGCAGCTGAAAAACGAGATTTCGCTCGACGACCCGCTGAATGTGGATTGGGACGGCAACGAGCTCCTGCTCTCCGATCTACTCGGCAGCGACCCCGACATTGTGAATCGCGGCATCGAGCAGGAATCGGAAAAGCAAACGCTGCTCCGTGCCGTTGAAAAGCTTGACCCGCGCGAAAAGCAGATCATGGAGCTGCGGTTTGGGCTGAACCGGCAAAAGGAGCACACGCAAAAGGAAGTTGCCGATGCACTCGGCATTTCGCAGTCGTACATCTCAAGGCTTGAAAAGCGCATTTTGCACCGATTGAAGACAGAAATGGAGAAGGCGGGATAAACACGCCATAAACACGACAAAAAGCAGATGTATCTGCCGATTTTGGTGACACATCTGCTTTTTCTAAAAAATACACCGGTTTTAAAGTATTCGGTTTATACGAGCTTCAAATATTTGACCCCATACGGCGGCAGCTCCACCCTGCCGTGGATGTCGCTTGTTTCGCCGGTTAAAAAATCGACCGCTTTGTACTCGCCGCGGGCGTCTATGGAACACGGCGCGTTTTCCGCATTGACGGCAACAAACACCGTCTCATGATCACAATGACGCTCAAACAGCAGATTTTTATTCTGAATGGTGATGTTCTTATAATCTCCGTAATTCAATGCGCGGCTTTCGGTCTTCACCTTCGCGAGTCTTTCGATAAACGCGGTCAGCTCATTTTCGACGGGTGCATCGAAGCACGGGCGCAGGGCGCTGTCGCCCTCATGCTTTTCGCCCTTTGCGCCCCACTCGCTGCCGTAATACAGGCACGGAATGCCCGGCATGGCGAACAGCACGCCGTACAGCGGGTAAATTTGCTTTTCGTCGTTTAAAATGCTCGCGATGCGCGTTACATCGTGGTTATCGGCGAAGTTCATCAGGTGCTTGCCGCGGTACAGCGTCCACGGCTCCGGGCCGAACTGCCGTCCGAGCGAATGCGCAATCTCAAAGAGATTCATCGAATTGAACGCAGAGTAAAGCCCTTTGTAGCACTCGTAGTTCGTCACGCTGTGCAGCAGGCCGTCTGCGGTGATGCGGTTGTAATCGCCGTGAATCATCTCGCCGATGAGCACAAACTCCGGCTTTTTGTCATCGCAGTACGCGCGCAGGCGGCGCATGAAATCTTCATTCAACATGTACGCTACGTCAAGACGCAGGCCGTCGATGCCGAATTCGTCGATCCATCTGCCGACGCAGTTTAAAAGGTACTCGACAACGGTGGGATTATAGAGATTGAGCTTGACAAGCTCGTAATGCCCCTCCCAGCCCTCGTACCAAAAGCCGTCGTTATAGGCACTGTTACCGTCGAAATTCAAGTGAAACCAGTCTTTATAGGGAGAGTCCCACTTTTTCTCCTGCACGTCACGGAACGCAAAAAAGCCGCGTCCCACGTGGTTGAACACGCCGTCGAGCACAACTTTGATGCCGTTTTCGTGCAGCGCATCGCACACGGCTTTGAAGTCTTCATTCGTGCCGAGGCGGCAGTCTATTTTTGTAAAATCACGCGTATCGTAGCCGTGGTTATCCGATTCAAACACCGGGGAAAAATACACCGCGCCGATATGCAGCTTTTTCAGGTGCGGAATCCACCCTTTGACCTTTTGAATGCGGTTCACGCACACGCCGTCGTTCGGCATGGGCGCACCGGTAAAGCCCAAGGGATAGATCTGGTAAAACACCGCTTCATCTGCCCACATTGTTATATCCGTTCCTTTCAAAAGAGTTATGCCGATTGCAACTTAAAACGTATACATGCCGTCTGCCGTCTGGCGGATATCCGCATTATAGAACGCTGTCATGGCTTTAACCATGTACGCGGTGTCCTTTTCGCCCGCCGTTTCCACGCAGGAGTGCATCGCGAGCTGCGGGATGCCGATATCGACCGTGTTGAGCGACAGATGACCGTTTGAGATATTGCCGAGCGTAGAGCCGCCCGCCATATCGGAGCGGTTGTGGAAGATCATCACCGGCACCTCGGCCTTACGGCAGATCTCGCCGAACACGGCAGCGGAAACGGAATCCGTCGTATACTTCTGGTTTGCACTGTACTTGATGACGATGCCGCCGTTTAAGTAGCAGCGGTTCGTCTGGTCACACTTTTCCGTGTAGTTCGGGTGCACGGCATGGGCATTATCGGCGGAAAGCATGAAGCTATCCGGCATTTTGCGCAGCCACTCCGCTTCGGGGATATTGAGCGCGGAAGCGATGCGACGCACGGTATCCGTGAGGAACGTGGAATCTGCGCCCTGCTTTGTCAGCGAGCCGACTTCTTCGTTATCGAACACGGCGCTGATGAGCAGCTTTTCTTTGTTTTCCGCGTTCAAAAACGCTTCCGTTGCGGAGAACGCGCACTGGAGGTCGTCGAGACGCGGGGATGCAATAAATTCGTTCTCCATGCCGAATACAACGCCGTGCTGGCGCGGATAGAGGAACATATCGCTCGAGATGACGTCTTCCTTTTTAACGCCTGCCTCTTCCGCGATGAGCGCGTTATAATCGGCGTTTTCGCCGCCGAGCAAGGGCAGCAGATCGACCTGCGGGTTTAACTTGTGGTCTGCCATGTCGCGCGTCATGTGAATGGCAAGGCTCGGGATGATGCACAGGTCGCGGTCAATGTTCAAAAGCACACTCTTTACGCCGCTTTCGGTACGCACCACGGCGCGGCCGGCAAGCGACAGCGGACGATCAAACCACGTGGAAAGGATCATGCCGCCGTAGCCTTCGGTGTTGAGCTTTTTGTAGTGACCCTCTACGGTGATCTCCGCGCCGCTCTTTACGCGGAACGTCGGGGAATCGCTGTGCGCGGAGACAATCTGCATGCCGTTATAGTTTTCCGGCACGGAGAACGCCAAAACAGAAGAGCCGTTGCGCGTCGTAAAGTAGCGCTTGCCCTTTTCGAGCGTCCAGGTTTCGTTTTCAAGCAGGCGAATGCAGCCCGCATCTTCCAACATTACACATATATTTTTCACCGCATGAAAACACGACGGAGAAGCGTCGATAAACTTCAGCAGCTTTTCGGTGGTTTCAGAAGTCTTTAACATTTTGGTCATTCCTTTCCTTGTTTCTATTCATCATAGCACAAAACGACAAATATGGGTAGAGCAAATTTCAGAAAAAAAGACCGCCGCACCGAAACAGTACGACAGTCTTTAAAAAATTAATTCATTTGCACGCATTTCCGATGGCTTCGTTCACGCGCTCGCGCAGAGCAGGCAGATAGGACGATGTGCGCGGATAGTTTGCAAACGTCATGCTTTCGCCGTCTCCGAGCAGTTTTAAGACGCTTTTGCGCCCGAGCTTTTCTTCGGCGAGCGACAACGCGCGCATATCATAAAGCGCCATGGCGAAAACCTTTTGCCGCAGCGACGGCAGCGGGCCGTTTTCGCCGGGATAGACGGAAAATCCGTCGCCGCCCGGGAACGCGCCGCCTGCGTCCGTCACCTTGAACGGATCGATAACCGCTTTGGAGAGCTGCGAGTTCCAGAAGTTATAGCCCCAGTGCAGGAAGCCCGTGATGTGATACTTCCACATCTGCACGCCCAAAATGCGATTGCGGTTTGAGGGCATCGCGAGGAAACGGTTGCCCACGTCCACGCACTGGCTGCAGCAGGTGTACGCCCACAGATCCGGCACATCGTTTTCGATAAACGGCGTGATATGATTCGTCGCGACGACGGGGTGCTTGACGAGCCCCTCCGTGTAGTAATCATACGACGAGAGCGCGTCGCGCAGAATGCAGCCGGGCAAATACGGCTCCACAACAGCTTTCGCCTTTAAGTAGTCCGCCTTGTGCTCCTCGCTCGGCTCGTCCGAAACATGGAACATAAGGTCACTTTTTTCAACGCCTACTTCTTCAAAGAATGTAAGCAGCTGCGGCAGCAGCGCATGCAATAATGCCGCGTATTCCGGGTCGGTTGCCGCAGTATGCCAACCGAATTTCAGCTTGCGTTCGCCGTTTTCGGTGACGTAGATATTCGGCGCACATTTTGCACCCCACTGTGTGAAGAAGTGGGAAATCTCAAACTTAGAAATGCCGCAGTCCTTTGCGGTTTCCACCCAGCGGGCAAGCCTTGCGAAATCAAAATGATAACCTGCGTCGTTCTTTGTGATCTCCACAAGCTGCGTGCACGGGCGTTCTTTGCCGATCTCGGTATCGAGCGCGGGAGTGAACACCGGCGTCAGGATCATGTTCATGCCGTGTTCCGCCGCCATGCGCATATACTTGTCTAACAATGCCCAGTGCTCTTTTGAGTAAATCTCCACGCCGTAGCGCGCTGCGATGCAGTCGCCATGGAACCACTGCGTGAACGTGAGTTTCTGCTCCGGCAAAGTGACCGGCACGACCGTCAAACGGAAAATTTCGCTTTTGCCGTTTGCGCTGATCTCCACGGGGTAATCGCCGCCCGCGGCATCGTCGTTCACTTTGAGGCTCACCCACAGCACCTCGCGGCCGTTGACGTTCACCGCGCCGTCCGTGACGGGATACAGCACATCCGGGAACGTGCTCGGCTCTGTTGTGATGTAGTCATCATCGAACCTGTCCGGGTACGCGGAAAGCATGCACGGCACATAGCCCTCGCGGTACACCGCCACTTTAACGGGTGCATCGGTGCGCACCTCAATGTAGTGCTCGCCCTCGCCCGTGACGATGGCCTGAAACGCGGTCTCTTCTCCGCGCAGAGCGCTCGCCTTCGGGTACGGCGCAAAGGTCTTTTCTTCCTGCGCCATGACTTTTTCCATCGGTGAAAGAAGCTGGATCGTTGTCTGCATGGATTTTTCCTCCCCTAAGTTGACCGTGTCAAACTGTGTAAAATCCGGTATATAACGTTCGCCGGCGGCGCTGCGCTTTTGGCAGAAGCCGGGCAAACCCAGTTCCAACATATAATTTTGTACCTTGCGGCTCTCCCGCAGGGTGATGCGGCGGTTGATGTCCGCAAATTCCGGCTCGCGCAAAACACGTCCCATCGGCGTATACTGGCTCATCAGGCTCACGGGCACACCCGGGAAATGCTGTTTGATGAGCTCCAGCGCCTGCATGGAATTGCGCGTGTGGCCGGGCAAAATGAGCTGCCGAATGATGATGCCCTTTTGCAGCATGCCGTTTTCGTCGTACACATTTTCGCCCGTCTGTCGCACCATCTCATGAATGGCAGCAAGCGCCGTTTCACAGTAGTGCGGCGCATTGGAAAGCCGCACGGCGAGATCGTCGTCCGCATATTTGAAATCCGGCAGGTAAATGTCGATGAGCCCCTCTAACATGCGCAGTGTTTCGACCAATTCATACCCGCCGCAGTTGTAGACAACGGGCACGCGCGGCTTATAGATGCGCAGCGCTTCGGCAATTTGCGATGCAAAGTGCGTCGGCGTAACAAGGTTGATGTTGTGCGCGCCCATAGCTTCGAGTTTTTTTATCGTCTCGATAAATTCTTCAACCGTAAAATCCTTGCCGTGTAGGCTTTCACCGGAGATCTCGCTGTTCTGGCAAAACGCGCAGCGCAGCGAGCAGCCGGTAAAAAAGATCGTGCCACTGCCGCGCGTACCGCTGATGGGCGGCTCCTCCCAGTAGTGGAGCTTCGCGCGCGCAATGTGCATTTTGTCGCCGCTTTGACAGTAGCCGCGCATTATTTCACGGTCAACACCGCATTTTCGCGGGCACAGTCTGCAAACGCTCATGCGTTTTGTTCCCTGAGCATCAGGAACCCGGCGTTAGAGCCGCGCTTGCCGCGCGTCACGCGGTGTGAAAACAGCAGGTCGCTGTTGCACATGGTGCACACGCCGCCCGTTGTGATGTGCTCGGGCAGCACGCCTGCACCTAATAAGAACGCACGGTTGCACGCCCAAAGATCAACGTGGAATTTGCCGTTGCCGTCGTCCGTGACGAATTTGTCGCTGTCGGGCAGCGCGAGGAATTCCTCCGCACACGGGGCGTCCACCTCAAAGCACTCCTTTGCAATAGACGGGCCGATGGCCGCGAGCAGATCCTCGGGGCGGGTATCGAATTCCTCCTGCATTTTCTCTACGGTAGCTTTTGCCATGCCGTTCACCGTGCCGCGCCAACCGGCGTGCGAAAGCCCAATGGCGTGATGAATGGGGTCGTAGAAGTAAAGCGGCACACAGTCCGCCGCGTAAATGAGTAGCGGCAGATTCGGCTCATCCGTCACAAGACCGTCCACGCTTTCCATGTCCTTCGGCTTCCAAATACCCGTGCCGGCGTTTTTCATCGTGACACGGCGCACGTTCGTGTGGTGATCCTGCGCGCCCGCCGTTATATTCTCTACAGGGATATTCGCCGCTTGAGCGATGAGACGGAAATTTTCTTTTACATTTTCGTCGCTGTCGCCGCGGTTGAAGCCGAGGTTCATAGCAGCAAACTCTTCTTCACTCACGCCGCCGATGCGCGTGGAGAAGCAGTGCGTAAGGTACGGGATATTCTCCCACGCCTTAAACGTCAGCAGTCCCACACCGTTTTCCTTGATTGTCAGACGCATATCGGCGATATCTGCGTTTTCGGCGCGGCGCGGCTTTTCGATTTTCGGCAGCGGAATGGATTTGCGGCTCACGATAATACCCTCATACTTCTGCTTCACGCGCAGCTGACCGCAGAATTCGTAGCCGCACTTTTCGCACTTAAATGTGCTGCGCAGACTCTTGTTTTTTACAGTCCATTTGCCGCGGCGCTTTGCTTCGCCGCCGCATTTTTCGCACGTGAAATGCAGATGCTCCTTTTCGATCAACGGGCTGTTCACGTCACAGATATACGTCGTTTTAAACGTGATGCGTCTGTAAAACTCCGGGTCCTTGCAGTCCTGAATAAACGGGCGGAACGTATCCTTTGTGTAAATGCGCTCCAATACCATGGCGGACAGCACGCTGTCGTCGAGCGCGCGGTGGTGGTCGAGCGCGCCGTCATCAATGGAAAGCAGCTCTGCCGCTTTGGAAAGCCCAAGCTGCTCCTTGCCGTCCTCGCCAAGGCGCTTTTCCACGTACTGCTGTAAATCGACATAGCGCTGCAAAAACGGAACGGTCTCCCCGCCGCCGAAATAGCGGCAGTTTTCAATCAGCGCCAGAATGTCCGACGTGCCCCACGTGGCAATCACGCAGTCGCCCGCCCATTTTTTGAAGCGGCTCATCACCTGCATGTACGGACGCGCGTCCAAAAGATTCGCATCCGTAATGTTGGTGAGGTCTGAGATAATCGCGCTGATCTTTTTTGTCACCTGCGGTTTGACAAAGCAGGAAAACCGGTCTGTGATATTCAGTTGTGCATCGAGCTTGACAGCGCCGAACTCGATAATCTCATTGATAAAGCCGTGGAGACGGCGGCTGTACGCACCGTTCCACTCCAGATCCAAAATAACGATATTCATTGGCTCTCCGTGTGTCTTTTCCGTTGGTCAGGTTTATAAATTACTTCTTTTTCGCAGCCTGCTTCATGCGCAGCTCTTTGCTCAGCACCATTTTGCGCATGCGGATGCTCTTCGGCGTGATCTCCACAAGCTCGTCGTCCGCGATAAACTCGAGGGACTGCTCCAGAGAGAGCACGGTGTGCGGGGTCAGCTTCAGTGCGTCGTCGGAGCCGGAAGCGCGGGTGTTTGTCGCGTGCTTCTTCTTGCAGACGTTGATGACGATGTCGTCGCCCTTCGGGTTGCTGCCGACAATCATGCCCTCGTAAACCGGTACGCCCGGCCCGATAAACAGGCGGCCTCTGTCCTGTGCATAGAACAGGCCGTAAGCCGTGGACTCTCCGGTCTCGTGTACAACGAGAGAACCGGTGCTGCGCTGCTGAATATCTCCCTTATACGGCTCGTAGCAATCGAACACGTGGTTCATGATGCCGTTGCCGTTCGTGTCCGTAAGGAACTCGGAGCGGTAGCCCATGATGCCGCGGGACGGGATCTTGAATTCAAGGTGTGTGGTGCCGCTGTCGCGGGTACCCATGTTGAGCAGCTCTGCCTTTCTGGTGCCGAGCTTTTCCATGACCGCGCCGACGTAGTTATCCGGAACTTCAATCATCAAAAGCTCCATCGGCTCCAGCTTCTTGCCGTTTTCTTCCTTGAAAATAACGCTCGGGCGGGAGACCTGGAATTCGTAGTTCTGGCGGCGCATCTGCTCGATAAGAATGGAGAGGTGCAGCTCGCCGCGGCCGGATACCTTAAACGTATCGGCGGAATCCGTCTCTTCCACGCGCATAGCAACGTTCGTTTCGACCTCCTTAAACAGGCGGTCGCGCAGGTTGCGGGAGGTGACATATTTGCCCTCGCGGCCCGCAAACGGGGAATTGTTGACCATGAACATCATAGAAACGGTCGGCTCGTCGATCTTGACGAACGGCAGCGGCTCCACGTGCTCCGGGTCGCAGGCGGTCTCACCGATGTTGAGGTCTGCCATACCGGAAACGGCCACGATGTCGCCAAGCTCTGCGCTCTCTGCGTCCACGCGCTTGAGGCCCTCAAACTGGTAGAGCTTCGTAATGCGCGCGTTGCGCTTTTCGTCGCTTGTGCTGCTGCAGATGGTAACGGTCTGGCCGACCTTTACGGAGCCGCGCTCCACTCGGCCGATACCGATACGGCCGACGTACTCATCATAGTCAATGTTGGAGAACAGCACCTGCGTCGGGCCGTCAAGGTCACCCTCCGGCGCCGGAACATCGTTTATAATGGCTTCAAACAGCGGCTTCATGTCCGTGCCCTTTTCGTCCGGCTGGTTCATGGCGTAGCCGTCACGTGCGGAAGCGTAGACCACCGGGAAATCGAGCTGGTCTTCGTCTGCACCGAGCTCAATGAAGAGGTCAAGCACTTCGTCCACGACTTCAAGCGGACGTGCGCCCGGACGGTCGACCTTATTGACGACAACGACCGGCTTTTTGCCAAGACCAAGCGCCTTCTTTAAAACGAAGCGCGTCTGCGGCATACATCCCTCAAACGCATCGACAAGCAGCAGAACGCCGTCTACCATCATCAGAATACGTTCCACCTCACCGCCGAAATCGGCATGGCCCGGGGTATCGACAATATTGATTTTGATGTCATTGTACATGACAGCTGTGTTTTTGGAGAGGATCGTAATGCCGCGCTCACGCTCCAAATCACCGGAGTCCATGACGCGCTCGGTTACGGCTTCGTTGCTGCGGAAAACGCCGCTCTGGCGCAGAAGTTGGTCCACAAGGGTGGTCTTGCCGTGGTCAACGTGTGCAATAATGGCTACGTTGCGCAAATTTTCTCTTTTTCCCATCTTTATCAATCCCTTTCTTTATCGTTCTTAACTTCAAACTGCTTCAAAAAATTCAAAACCGGCCGCGCCGCTTTGCATGCGCGGGATACGGCAAAAAACGGATTAAAAACTCGGTTTGCTCGTTAACCGAAATATTATACCACTTTTCGCGCGTTTTGTGAATATGTTCCGCCTTGGCGAAACCGCTGAAATATTGGGTTTTTGCGTTTTTTCTTTTGTCCTGCTTTCCTTGACGGCGGGCTTTGTTCGTGCTATTCTTGTATTGATTTTGAAACAGAGGAGTGCAAAACCTTGAAGAGGATCTTGAATTTCGGCTCACTCAATACAGACTATGTTTATAAGGTCGACCACATTTTGCAGGGCGGTGAGACCATTCAAAGCGAAAGCCGCACCGTGTTCCCGGGCGGCAAGGGGTTAAACCAGTCCATTGCGCTTGTGCGGGCGGGGCTTTCCGTCTGGCATGCGGGGCTCATCGGCACGGACGGCGAGCACCTGCGCGATTTATTGAACCAAAACGGCGTAGATACCTCCCTCATCGAAACGCGCGATATGCCGGGCGGGCACACCGTCATTCAGGTCAGCCGAGAGGCACAGAACGCCATTCTGCTTTTCGGCGGCTCCAACGGGGCTGTGGATGAAGCATATGCCGACCGCGTGCTTTCGCAATTCGGCGCAGGCGACATTCTTCTGCTGCAAAACGAGATCAGCGCGCTGCCGTATATTCTTGAAAAAGCCCATGCGCGCGGCATGGAGATCTGGCTCAATCCGTCCCCGATGAACGAAAACGTTTTAAAGTGCAATCTGTCGCTCGTTTCCGTGTTCGTTTTGAACGAAGTGGAGGGCGAACAGCTGACCGGCACAAAGATTCCCACCGCTATTTTGGATAAGCTCCTTCAAAAATACCCGCACGCCGCCGCAGTCTTAACGCTCGGCAGTAAAGGCGCGTGGTACGCCAAAGAAGATAAGCGCGCGTTTGCCCCGGCGGAGCTTGTCCGTGCGGTCGATACCACCGCGGCCGGCGATACGTTCACGGGCTATTTCATGCGCGGTATGCTGGATGGGCTTTCGCCGAAAAAATCGCTGATCCTCGCGGCAAAAGCCGCTGCCATTGCGGTCTCGCGCCCCGGTGCCGCACCGTCTATTCCCCTATATGCAGAAGTTATGAGCGAAAGGAACTGAAAATATGAGTGATTTCAGAGTTGCAGTACGCAGAACGAATGAGTGGGACGGCCCGTCCATGCTCAAAATTTACACACCCTACGTCGAAAAGACACACTACACGCCCGACACCGAAGTGCCGACGCTCGCCGAGTACGTGCAGCGCATCGACACCTATACATACGGTCGTATGTGGATTCTGACGGAGATCAACAACCAGACGGCGGGATTCTGCTTTTTGACCGACCGCGATATTCCGAAAGACGACCTGTTCTCTGCCGACGCACAGCTGTACGTCTCCGAAAAATGTCTGCACAGCGGCGTGGGCACGTCTTTATACAGCCTGATGCTGGACATCATGCACCATGCAAATTACCGCCGCGTTACAGCGCACATCAATCTGCCGAACGATGCCGCCGTGGCATTCCACAAAAAGATGGGTTTTCACGAGGTCTCCGAAACAGACGGTGTTCTTTTAATGGAGCGCGCCATTGAGCCGGAAGACCCGAACGCAAAGCGCTTCACGAAAGCCTACCTCATTTTAGCGCAGGACTACGAGGCCGCGCGTGAGCACGCCGCCACATTTGTTAAAGAAGGTACGGTGGTATAATGGGCCCCTACGAATACGAAGTGGCAAGCATCGACGGCGACTACGCCGTTTTGCGCCGAACGGACAATGACACGCACGATGAAATTCTGGTCGCTCGCGCGCTTTTACCGGAGGAGATCGACATCGGCACCGCGCTGCACTACGAAATGTTCACCTATTCCATTGTTTAACATTTAATTATTGGCAAAAATAGCCAAATATTTTTCCCGTTGATTTGGGTAAACCGTTCATTGAACTCGCTTTGCTTTCTTGGTACAATGATACTTGTAAACTAACACGCAGCGAAGAGGTTCTACAAACGCGGTTTACCCTTATTTTCTACGGAACGGTTTACCTTAATCTTATTTTTTTAGGAGTTGTTGTATCATGTCCAAACCGTCCGGTGCCATCGACATGACGCAGGGCAAACCGATCAACCTGATGCTTCGTTTTGCGCTGCCCATGATGATCGGCAGTATTTTCCAGTCGCTTTATTCCATGGTGGACTCCGCCGTGCTCGGCCGCTTCGTCGGCTCGCACGCGCTGGCCGCCATCGGTGCCACCACGTCCACAACGGGCCTCATCCTGCTGCTTGCAACCGGCGTGACGAGTGCCGTTTCCATCGTGCTTTCGCAATACGTCGGCGCAAACGACACCGACCGCGTGCGCAAGGGCATCGTCGCCTCCGGGTGGATCACCCTTTTGCTCGGCGTTGTTCTGGGTCTCATCAGCGTTTTCGCCGCGCGGCCGCTCATGCAGCTTTTAAAAACGCCGGAAGACGTCATCGACATGTCCGTTCTGTATATTCAGATCGTCTGCGGCTGCGGCATCGCACAGTTTGCGTATAACGCCGCGGCATCTATCCTGCGCGCACTCGGCGACAGCAAAACACCGCTGTATTTCCTCATTCTGTGCTCCATTTTGAATGTTATCCTTGACCTCATCAGCGTCATTGGTCTCAACATGGGCGTTGCGGGTGTCGCCGTTGCAACGGTCGGCTCGCAGGCCATCTCCGCCGCCATCTGCATCCTCGTCATGTTCCGCAAATACCCCGATCTGATGCCGAAGCGCCACACCCTGCGCCCGGATATGCCCGTCAGCCTTAAAATATTCGGCATGGGTGCGCAAATGGCTCTGCAAAGCCTGTTTCTTTCCGTCGGCATGATGGTCATTACGCGCGTCATCAACAGCTACGGCTCCAACGTCGTCGCGGCGTTCACCGTCGGCAGCAACGTGCAGAACCTCGCCGTGATGCTGTTCAGCAATTTCTCGTTCGGCTTTTCCGTCTATGTCGGGCAGAACTTCGGCGCGAAAAACGCAGAGCGCATCAAGCTTGGCGTGCGGCAAATCTTCCTTCTTGTCGGCGGTCTGAGCATTTTTGCAGGCGTGCTGACACTCATTTTTTCTGAGCTGCTCGTCTCGCTGTACGTCAAGCCGAACGAGACCGAAGTCATCGCGTATTCACTCGAATTCATCCGCATTCAGGCGTGGTTCTTCCCGTTCCTCGGATGGATCTGGCTTTATAACAGCACCGTCAAGGGCATGGGCAAAATCAACATTTCCATGGTCTCCTCCGTTGTGGAGCTGTGCAGCAAAATCGGTCTCTCGTTGCTTCTGCCCATCTGGATCGGCACCACAGGTATTTGGTTTGCCGCGCCGATCGGCTACATTCTGGGCATCATCCCGCTGCTCATCTACTATTATAGCGGCCGCTGGAAAAAGCTGCTCACCGTCCCCGCCGCAGAACCCGCAAAGGCGTAAAATACAACAAAACGGCAAAAGTCCGAAGCACCTGAACCGTGTTTCGGACTTTTTATTCTATGCTTAAAATTTCATCCCAGCATCACGTCCAAAAGCATCATTAGCGCAAAGCCCGTCACAATGCCCATTGTCGCCGCATACGGCTGCGCTTTCTGGTTGCGCTGACACTCGGGGATGAGCTCGTGCACCGCGACTAAGATCATCGCGCCCGCCGCAAAGGACAGCGCAAACGGCAAAACGGCTTCAATGTACACGGCAAGCAAAGCGCCCAAAACGCCCGCAATTGGCTCCACAAAGCCGGAAGCCTGCCCGATGAAAAAGCTCTTCCTTCTGGAGCACCCCTCACGGCGCAAAGGCAGCGAGACCGCCGCACCTTCGGGGAAATTCTGCAAACCGATGCCCACGGCCACCGTCACGGCACCCATCAGCGCTTCCGGCGTATAGCCGCCGTTTTTCAGCGCACCGAACGCTACGCCCACGGCGAGCCCCTCCGGGATATTGTGCAGCGTGATGGAAAGTACCAATAAAATGATGCGGTTCAGCCGTGCGTTTTTCTCGCCCTGCGCCAAAGCGGAGCGCCGCTGCGCGTAGGTCACGCATTTATCGGAGCCCCACATGAACAACGCACCGCAGAGAAACCCGAGTGTCGCCACCAAAAACGCAGGCATGCTTCCCGCCGCCTCCGCGCGCTCGATGGCCGGCTGCAAAAGTGACCAAAAGCTCGCCGCAACCATCACCCCGGCGGCAAAGCCGAGCATCAAATTGAGAATTTTGGGGTTCGGCGATTTAAACAGCACCACCGTGGCAGCACCAAGCGCCGTGACGAGCCATGTCCCCAGCGTCGCCAACAACGCATAAAATACAATATCATTCATTTTCAGCCCTCCTGATTTTATTATATGGAGAGGGAAAAAATGGGTGAAAAAAGCACGCGGTTTTTAAAACCGCGTGCTTGCCGTATTAAATTGATCGGATAATCTTCCACGCTTCCGTCAGCCGCTCCAAGCTCCACGCGGCGTTCGCGGGGCTGGTGCTCGGCAGAACCGTTTCCGGCAGGTCGATCTCTTTTGCCAGATATTTTTGATACAGCTTGTGCGCCATTTGACCGTTTGTACACACATGCGTGATGTTCGCTGTCGATAAAATCACGGAAAGATCATTCGGCACAACGTTTTTGATGCTCGCGTCAGCCGAGCCCGTTACGTCGCACGAGGCAATGACGTCCCACAAGGCAACTTTATGCTTTAGCAAAAGCGCCTTCTTTTCGGGGACATCCCCCGGCACCGGTTCACCGAAAACCGCGCTCAAGACGCGCCAAAAGCGGTTTTGCGGGTGCCCGTAGAAAAACGCCGCTTTTCTCGACTGCACAGACGGAAACGAGCCCAAAACGAGCACGCGGCTGTTTTCGTCGAACACCGGCGGAATTTCGTGCTGCACCATCAGTGTACCTTCTCGGCAAAATCCTTCTTGCGCTGCTCGTAGGCCTCCATGTTTTCCGCTTCAAACGCAAGCTTCACATCGCCCGCGCCCATCAGGTTCAAAATGTACTTTGTAAACGGCGGATTCAAAACCAAGATCGGCCCCACAAGGTATGTGCCGAAGAAGTTGTTTACGCGGATACCCTCGTATTTCGCCTTTCTATTGAGCCCCACACCTTTGTTTTTCACGAACAAGCCGTGCGATTCATCCGGCGTGTAGGCCATCGTGAACTGCGTCTTAAAGCCCATGATGACATTGCCGTCAAATTCGCCCTCAAAGTCGCTGTTGTGGCGGTGCATCATATCGCGCTTTGCGTACAAACGATAAAGCCCAAGGCACTCTACGCGGCTGCCGTCCTCGTTTTCAATGTAATCGCCGAAGATTTCGAGCGCATTGCCCGTGAAAAGGAACACCGTGCCGTCGTCAATGGCTTTTTGGATTTTCTCCTTCAGCGGCATCAACTTGCGGATGACCTGCTCCTGCATACGCTCCGTCATGGGACCCATATACACAAGGTTCATTTTTTCTTCGGTAAAGCGCACATCGTCGCTGAATTTCGTGCGAATAAACTCCGCTTCCGGCAGCGTTTTTTCAAGGTAGACCATGTTGTACGCGTCGCCGAACAGGTTGCAGAATTCCGGGAAAAGGACTTCTATTTTCATTTCGTCTCGCCCTCCTTCTCACGTTCGATCATCTTATCGCGAATGTCATTTGCCAAACGAATGGTGTATACGTCGTACAGAATAAAGACTGTGTCCGCTTCTTTCGAGACCGCCGCAGGCGTATCGCTTTCATCGCGCATGTGCACGATCTTCTCCGCCGGCACACCGGCCAGAAGCGTGCGCACATACGTATCGTGGTGGCGCGCACCGGCAATGACGACCTGCACGATGCTCGGGTCATTTAAAAACTCAAAATCGGTGTCGTAGAACCACGCGGTGTTCTCCACGGTATGGCGCGCATCGAAGTAGTCGTCGAGAAACATCACAACGGACTTTTTGCCCGGCGCGTTACGGATATTTTCAAACGCACGGGAGCACGCAATGGGGTTCTGCCCCTTTGCAAGGTGCAGAATGTACTTTCTGCCGTTCACTTCTTTTTCGGAGTAACGCGTCTCGCTGATGCCCATTTTCTCCATGGAATTGCGGATTTTTTCTTCGGAAAGGCCGAATTCACGCAGCGTCGCAATGGCGGCAAGGGCGTTATAAATATTGATGTTCGTACTGTTCAAAAGCGGGTATTCCGATTTTTTGCCGCCCACCGCCACGTTCATTTTCATGCCTTTCGTATCGATGTCCGTTGCAAGGTAGTCGATGTCCGGCGAGCGGTAGCCGCAGGCTTCGCAGTGCACACGGCCGATATGATGGTAGCGCACAATGTCGTGCACAAGCGGGCCGTGGCATTTGGGGCAGGCAGGCACATCATTTACGATATTGTCGCATTCCTTTTTGTCCGTGTCAAGGTGGTCGATGCCGAAATACACGCGGTCGTTTTCGGGCTTAATGGAACTGCAAAGCGGGTCGTCGCCGTTCAAAACGAGCTTTGTTCCCTTTGGAATTTCCTTATTCAGAATATCGAGGATAAACTCCGCGTGCGCGTTGCGCTTATAAGAATCACGGAAAATGTTCGTGCACAGCACAATGTCCGGCTGCATGTAGGGGTAAATGTTCGGCGCAGAGCGCTCATCGAGTTCAAACACCGCAAGGTCACACTTCGGCTTGCCGAAAAAGTGACTGTTCGCAATGAGCGTAGATGCCACGCCGGTCGCGACATTCGTGCCGGAGCGGTTGCACATGAACTCGATACCGTTATCCTCCAAAACATCCTCGATCATGTTCGAGACAGTCGTTTTGCCGTTCGTGCCCGTAATGCCGATGATCTTCTTCGGTTTCGGCATGCGCCCGATAAAATCCGGGCACAGAATAATAGCCCAAGAACCCGGCATGGACGTGCCCTTTCGCCCGATGAGCTTTAAAACCAGCGCCGTACCGCGGGCGAACATCAGCGCAAAATAAAAGCGTAAATTTCGTTTCATTTTCTTCATTCCTTCCAATCAGTCTTAAAAAATCGTGTGCGCAGCAGCTCTAATGTATCCAGAATATATTCCTTGTCCTCGGCAGAAAGCTCTGCGGAGCAATGCTCAAATTCCTGCATAAAGCGTGCGTATTCATTTTGAAAAGCAGCGTTCGATTCCGTTTGCAGCAGAGAATCCACCGAGATCTGCATGGCATTCGCGATCTGTACCAGCGCCTTTCTGCCCGGTGTGCGTTTTCCGTTTTCTATGCGGCTGATATAAAACTCATCCAAATCGCACCGGTCTGCAAACTGGCGCTGTGTCAGCCCGTTTTCCACGCGATACTGTCTGATTTTTTCACCCAAAAAATTTTTCATTCGTTTCCTCTTTTTTCGCACTTCCTTTTTTTAATCCATTATACCCAATCTATATCGCATTCTTAATGGTAAAAAGTGCAAGTATTGACTATTTGTACATGTAGTGCTATACTATTTTTGTTTTTGACAATACCGCATATAGCGTTTTCGGTGCAGCTTTTGAAAACGCATACAAAACGGGAGGAACTCTTTTGAAAAAATCACTTCGCTTCTATTTTGCTCTCTTTTTTGCCAAGTGCACGGCGCGTATTTTAAAGCTCATCGGGCGAAAGGGCACATCCATGCCGGGCTCTTGGGCCATTATTCTGTGCCCGGATTTTCTGGGGCGCATACCGCGCCCGAAAACCGTCGTCATGGTGGCCGGAACAAACGGCAAAACAACCGTCTGCAATTTAACAGAAGACATTTTAACGGACAACCATGTGGAATACGTCTGCAATCGCTTTGGCGCAAACGTCAACACGGGTATTGCTTCGGCGCTCATTGCCGATTCCACTTTTTTCGGCAACCCGAAGCATGATCTTGCCGTTTTTGAATTTGACGAGCGCTCGGCAGAAAAGATTCTCTCCTATATGCAGCCGGATTATTTCGTCTGCACCAATCTCTGCCGCGATGCGCTCGACCGCAACGCAAATGTGGAATTCATCGCCGATCTCTTAAACAAAAATCTGAACGACAGCGCCACGCTCATTTTAAACGGCGATGACCTCATCACAAGCCACTTAAAGCCGCAGAACCCACGCGTGTACTTCGGCATTGATAAGCTCCCGCGCGACGATGCCGCACGCCCGAATCTTGTGCGGGACATCACCGCCTGCCCGCAATGCGGCGCGCCGCTTTCCTACCGCTTTCTGCGATATAATCACATTGGCCGCGCGCATTGCCCAAATTGCGATTACGGCTCGCCGAACATCGATTACGAAGCAAAAACGGTCGATCAAACTGCCATGCGCTTCACGCTTTTAGCACCGCAGGGCGAAGAGACCTACCGCCTGCTCGGCAAAAACATCACAGACCTTTATAACGAGCTCACCGCCGTCACGCTTTTAAAAACGCTCGGACTTTCGCAAAAGCAGATCGCATCCTCGCTCGAAAAAACGGAGCTCACCCGCACGCGCTATGATATTCAGTCAGCCAGTGACAAAGAAATTGTACTTTGCCTTGCCAAAGGCCAAAGCCCCATCGCAAGCTCGCGTGTGTTTGAGTTCATCGCGGAGCAGAACATCCCCTGCGCCGTCGTGCTCATGAACTACGACCGGCACGACGCGGCACATTCTTCGGAAAATACCGCATGGCTTTACGAAGCGGACTACGAATTTTTGAATACCGATTGTGTGCGTGAGCTCATAACCGTCGGCAGCCGTTGTTACGATTACCAAGTGCGCGCCCTGCTCGCCGGTATTCCGCAGGAAAATATCCGTTGTGCCGAAAAACCGGAGAACACCGCCGCATTGGTCAATTTTAAAAACGTCAAGCGCGTGTATATTCTGCACGCCGTGTTCACCCGCGCCGCCGCAGAGCAGCTCCGCGACTGCCTGATTGAACGTGCCAAAAAGGAGACTGCAAATGAAAATTGAGATTCTATTTCCGGAGTGCTGCAATCTTTTCGGCGATTACGGCAATGTGCTGCTTTTAAAAGCCTGCCTGCCAAACGCGGAATTCATCGAGACCGCGCTCTATGAAACACCGCAGTTCGTAAAAGATCCCGTCGATCTCGTCTACCTCGGCTCCATGTCCGAGCACACACAGGAAAAGGTCATCGAAAAGCTGCTGCCGCATAAAGCGCAGCTTGCAGCGCAAATTGAAAAAGGACGCTGCTTCCTTTTCACCGGCAATGCCGTGGAGGTTTTGTTCCGCGAAATTCGCGATGGCAGCCGTCGCATACCGGGGCTTGCTCTTTTTGATCTTTACGCTGTGCGGGATTACAACCACCGCTATAACGGCAATTTTCTCGGCATGTTCCAAAATATGCGCCTGCTCGGCTGCAAAACGCAGTTTACCATGGCTTACGGCGACAACAGCGCTTACTATTTTGCCAAAGCGGAGCGTGGCATGGGACTAAACAAAAGCTCCGACTTAGAGGGCGTGCATATGCACAACTTTTTCGGCACGTATCTCGTGGGCCCGCTTCTCACCATGAACCCCGCATTCACGCGCTATTTACTGCACCTGATCGGTGTCGAAGCGAAAACGCTCCCCTTTGAAAATGCGCTTGAAGAAGCCTATGCGGCACGCCTGAAGGAATTTGCCGATCCCGCCACCGAAATGGAAAAAGAGGGCGATAATAACCAATTAAAACTCGGATTTTTACGAAAATTCCATTGATTTTTTGCAAATACTCTTGTATAATTGAATCAGATTTCAAAACCACAGGAGGAGTTCACCATGAAAACTTTACCCGTAGCGGTACAGGTTTATTCTGTCCGCGATGACGCTGAGCGCGATTTTAAGGGCACCATGCAGAAAATCAAGGACATGGGCTATGACGGCGTTGAGCTTGCAGGCCTTTATGGCATGAAGCCGGCGGAAGTCAAGGCAATTTTGGAAGAAGTGGGCCTCGTTCCGCTTTCCGCACACGTTCCGTTCCAGGAGCTCGAAGCCGACATCGAAGGCACGGTCGCACAGTACAAGGAGATCGGCATGCAGTACATTGCCATCCCGTATCTGATGGAAGAAGATCGTCCGGGCACCGAGAAGTTCCTCAAGAACATTGAGACCTTTAAGAAGATCGGCGAAGCCTGCAAGAAAGTCGGCATCACGCTGCTTTACCACAACCACGATTTCGAGTTTGTAAAGATGCCGAACGGTCAGTATGCACTCGATTATATCTATACCGAGATTCCCGCTGACCTGCTCCAGACCGAGCTTGATATCTGCTGGGTCAAGGTCGCCGGCGAAGAGCCGGTCGATTACATCAAGAAGTACGCCGGCCGCGCACCGGTCGTCCACCTCAAGGACTTCTACAAGGAAGGTAAGCCGGCCAACATGTACGAGCTCATCGGCATTGAGACCGAGAAGAAGGAAGAAACCGGCAAGTTCGAGTTCCGTCCGGTCGGCCACGGCATGCAGAACATTCCGCCGGTGCTCGATGCAGCACTGGAAGCCGGTTCCAAGTGGGTCGTTGTCGAGCAGGATCAGTCTTATGATACCCCCGCTCTCGAAGCCGTGAAGATGAGCCGCGATTACCTCAAGGGCCTCGGCTGGTAATTTTGCTTTAAGTAAGACATAAGAATACATATTTTCAAGGCGTACTTTCTCTCCGAAAGTGCGCCTTAATTATATTCGCCTGTCGGCGAATGCTATAGTCTTTCGGACAATAAAAAGAAAAACGGCTCCCGGCGCATGAAAGCACCGTGGAGCCGCGTATGTATAAGCGAGATATTATGCGTCCTTCTTTTCCTCTTCGTCTTCCGGCGGAAGCACGGATGCGCAGTGCGGGCATTTCGTCGCGCCGATCTTCACGTCATCCATCAGGCAGTATGGGCAGGTTTTCGTGGTAGGAGCCGTTTGTTTTCCCCTCAAAATTTCCGATATTGCTGCGGTTTCCGACAGTTTTTTCTTGCAGAAGTATTGTTGAAAACCGTGAAATATGCTATACTGTTTTATACTTTTCCGAGATATACATAGGACGCTCGATGGTTTAAGGAGATGCACGCATGGCATATAAGATCTGGCTTTTTCTATGGTACTTTGTGCTTGCTTCCTTCTGCGGCTGGGTCGCAGAGGTGGGGTACATCGGCATGGTATACCGAAAATTCAAAAACCCCGGCATGCTGAACGGCCCGTACTGCCCGCAGTACGGCCTGATGATTGCGCTGCCGTGGGCGGCATTGACGGCGCTGCATTGGCAGACGTCGTTTGTTGCCACGCTGTTTTTCTGCCTGATATCAAGCTTCCTTGTGGAATTCACGTTCGCGTGGCTGCTGCGCAAAACAACGCACATCCGCCTGCGTGATTACTCCAAATTCAAGTGGAATATCAAGGGCTACGTTTCCGTGCCCGTCGCCACCGTGCGCGGTGTGTGCTTCTCGTTCATTGTGGTGTTCATCGTGCCGGTACTCACGTCACTTCTGCACTACGTCAACCGCACCGTCGGCTGGGTCATCCTCTATGCCGTCCTCGGCATCATGCTGCTCGACATCATCATCACGTCCATCACCGTGCAGCGCTTGAATCACCAGTTTAAACGCTTATCCGAACTCGGAGACCGCGTGCGCGAGGCGAGAAACGCCCTCGGCAATGCCGTCACCGGCGGCGCCATCGGCGCAGCGGAGGCCATCGATGACCTCGACCTGCAAAAGAAGCTTCAGGAAGCACAGAAGACCGCCGACGAAAACTACACGGCACTCCTCAACAAATCGAACTTCTTAAAGCGCCGCTTCATGAGCGCCTCGCCGGATATGACGAACGAGCAGTACGAAAAGGAATTAAAAGCGTACCGCATCACGACGGAAGAGCGCAAAAAGCGCTCCGCCGAACGCTGGAAGCGCAACCGCTATGAATATGAAGCTACATTCGAAAACCCGGAAGACCGCCCGTTCGCGTTCGGCATGAACTTCACAAAACTCTTCTGGATCTTCTTCATCGGCTGCCTTGCCGGTTTTGTGCTTGAAGAATGCTGGGCGTTCTTCATCGCGCACCAGATTGAGTTGCGTGTAGGCCTTGTGTATGGCCCATTCCAACCCATTTACGGCGGCGGCGCAGCCATCATCACGCTGTGCCTGTATAAGCTCTACAAGCAGGACGACATCATCATTTTTGTTGCCAGCGGCATCATCGGTGCGGCGTTCGAGTATCTGTGCAGTTGGGGGCAGGAGATGCTGTTCGGCACCGTTTCGTGGGATTACAGCGGCACGCCGTTCAACATTGACGGCCGCACAAACTTGATGTTCGCGCTCATCTGGGGCACGCTCGGCCTTATCTGGATCAAAGAAATTTACCCCGCCATGTCGCGCATGATCGAAAAAATCCCGAAGCGTCCAGGCGCTATCCTCACCATTTTGCTCGTTGCGTTCATGCTGTTTGACGGGCTCATCTCCTGCGCCGCGCTGACCCGCGCCAACGAGCGCGCCGAGGGCATCCCCGCCACAAGCTCGTTCCAAATGTTTCTCGATAAGCACTTGGACGACGACTACCTCGCGCTCGTCTACCCGAACATGCAGAAGGTCAACGAAGACGGCACGAAAAGCGAACCGCTGAAAGACACGGTAAAGAACACATAAACGCAATCCGTCCATACGGCAAAGAAATTTGAAGCGGTTTCATCACGAATTAAAAGGAATCCACCGTATCGCTTTCACACATACGGTGGATTCCTTATTTTATCGTATTATTTTTGATTCAGCGTACGCTTTCTACAAATGTTCTGAACGCTTTTCTGCCCTCTGCCGTGCATTTGTAGACACCTGCGTTCTCCAGCACCTTTACAAACACCTTTCCCACTTCCTGCTGCAAGATGTGCTCGGCATTCGCTTCGTTCATTTCCGGGTGGTCGCGCTTCACCTGCGCTGCCCACTCCGCGTGCTTTGCGATGCTCTCCACGCTTGAAACATCGCCGTTTTTCAGCATCACATCTTTCAGGGTCTTCAGCTCGTCTTTCAGTCTGGACGGCAAAACCGCGAGACCCATAACCTCAATGAGGCCGATGTTCTCTTTCTTGATGTGATGATATTCGTCGTGCGGGTGGTATACGCCGAGCGGATACTTTTCCGTCGTGATGTTGTTGCGCAGCGCGAGGTCGAGCTCGTATACGCCGCCCACACAGCGCGCAATCGGCGTGATGGTGTTGTGCGGCTCGCCGTCCGTCTCCGCAAAAATGAACGCGTCCTCGTCCGTGTAGCTTCTCCACGCTTTCAATACATGGTCGGCCGCGTCAATCAGGCGATCCGGGTTTTTATGGCGCAAACGCAGAACGGAGACCGGCCAGTTCAATATGCCCGCTTCCACATCTTCAAAGCCGTGCAGCGTGCAGTGCTCCTCCATGTTCGCGCGCGCCATCGCGAACGTATAGTGGCCGCCCTGGTAGTGGTCGTGTGTCAAAATGGAACCGCCAACGATGGGCAAATCGGCATTAGAGCCGAGGAAATAGTGCGGAAACTGCTCCACAAAATCAAACAGCTTGCGGAACGTGCTCTTGTCAATCTGCATCGGCACATGCTCGCCGCAGAACACAATGCAGTGCTCATTGTAGTACACATACGGGGAATACTGCAAAAACCAATCCGCATGGTTCACCGTGATCGGGATCGCGCGGTGGTTCTGTCTTGCCGGGTGGTTCATGCGGCCCGCATAACCGATATTCTCCTTGCACAGCATACAGGCAGGATAACCGGAAGCCTTCATTTTCTTTGCCGCAGCAATGGCCTTCGGATCTTTTTCCGGCTTTGAAAGGTTGATGGTAATATCAATCGCACCGAAACGCGGGTCGTTATACACCCACTTTAAATCGCGCGCCACACGGTCGCGGCGGATATAATTGCAGTCGCCGCAAAGCTTATAGAACCAGTCCGTCGCCTTTTCCGGGGATTCCTTGTAAAGTGCGCGAAATGTGCGGTTCACATCGGACGGGCGCGGTGTCAAAAGGCCCATCAGTTTCGTGTCAAATAAATCGCGGGACGTCGCACCGTCCTCGATGATGCCGCGCTTTACGGCTTCGTCGCAAAGGCCGTCCAGCAAAAGTGCCAGGTTTTCGCTCTGCTCCGCTTCCTCATCCGCGTAATCCTCTTCACAAAGCGCCTCCAATAAACGGTTGCGCGTGTAAATCGTGTCTTCCGCTTCGATGAGCCCCGTGCGCACGCCGTATTCGACAAGCGCCTTGATTTTTCCGAAAAGCATACTTTTTACCCCCGTATAGCTAAAAATTCAAAAGGAGAGCGTAAAAATCAGCGCATCCTCTCTTGGTTCTGTGTAAAAATTGCGGCGCACGCCCGCTTCCGTAAAGCCGAGCGAACGGTACATCGCAATGGCCGGCAGGTTTGATGTCCGCACCTCCAGCGTGATGAAAACGCCGCCGTTTTCCCGCGCTTTTTCGATCAGCGCCGCCATGAGCGTTCTGCCCACACCATGGCCGCGAAACTCCGGGAACACCGCAATGTTGTCCACATAGCTTTCGCCGAGCACCGTGTGCATGCCGCCGTAACCGAGCACCTCATCTTGCTGCATCGCCACCAAAAAGCACGCGGCAGGGTTATCAATCTCCTCCGTCAGGCTCTTTTCACTCCACGGTTCCGAAAAGCAAAGCTTTTCAAGCTCCGCAAGGCGCGAAACGTGCTCCGCCGTCATTGAAACAATCTGCATAAACGCTCCTTAAAAACCGAGATGCTGCTCAAACGTCTGCAATTCCTCGCAGATCTTGTCGCGGCACTTGCGGTAGGTATTTAGGTCCCCGCCGTAGGGATCGTCAATGTAATGCGGCACGTAAATTTTCTCCGCCGGCACACCCGCCTGCATCAAAATGTACGCGTGGGTTTTCGACATCGTGAAATAAACGTCCCACACATCGATTTCTTCCGGCGTAAAGCGGCGCGCAATGTGACCGCTGATGTCCACGCCGATCTCCTTGCAGGCCAGCACCGCATTTTCGCTGGGGTGCTGCCCATCGAGCGCGGAAAGACCGGCGCTTTGGCACATGATGTTCTCAAAGCCGCGCTGCTCCATTTCGCGGCGGAAAATGCCCTCCGCCATTGGGCTTCTGCACGTGTTGCCGGTGCAGACAAACAAAATTTTCATCTTTGATTATAAACCTCGAATACTTCTATAATCGGTCGTATTTCGTCTTCCAAAATGAAAACGCTCCCGAACGACCGCTACCTATCATAGCACAGTTCGGGAGAGAATTCTACTAAGTATTCTTTAATTTTCAATGAATGACAACAAAACAACAATAATAAACAACATTGTGCCGCACAAAGCTGCTGAAAGGCGCACACGCCTACTTCTTCCTGTAAACCAGAAAGTCAAATTTAATCTCGGTCCTGAGCACATCGAGCGCGCGCAGACGCTCGCCGCCCTCTACGTCCGTCTTCCAGTAGTACGGCGTCATGGAGAACAGCGCTTCAATGTTCTCCTGCCCGTTCACCGTGATAAACTTTTGCACACACGCACGGCCAAGGTATTCAAACCCGTCGTAGGCCGTGTCGTGCTCTTCGTTCTCATACGGCTCTTTGTATAAAACCTCTTTCATGCCATACAGATGCCGCGCACCCGGCACCGCAAGGATCATTACGCCGCCCGGCTTTAGCACCCTAAAAAACTCCTCCGGCACAATAGGCGCAAAAACGTCCGTCAGCACATCTGCACTGTTTTCCGCACACGGCAGGTGAAATAAACTCGCCACCGCGAAATCGATGCCCTTATATTTGCCCGCAGCCGCTTTCACCGCGAATTTCGAGATGTCCACGCCGGAAACCGAACCGTTTTTCGCTTTGGCTTTTTCATATAAAGCCGAAGTGTAAAAGCCCTCGCCGCAGCCTGCGTCCAAAATAACGCCGTTCTCGGGCAAATATTTATCCGTCAGCTCCGCCAGTTTGTCACGGAACGCATCGTAGTAGCCGCCGCTCAAAAACACGCGGCGCGCGTCCACCATCTGCTTTGTGTCGCCGGGAATCTTCGCGTGCATCTGCTTTACGGGCAGAAGATGCACATACCCCTGGCGCGCAATATCATAAGAATGTCCGTTTGCGCAGCGCAGCGCGCGGTCTTCTCTTTCCAACGCGCTGCCGCATGCGGGACAGCAAAATATCATCATAAACCCTCAGCCCTTCGCCTGATACCAGCTCTTACCGCTTCCGGCCTCTGCCAGCATCGGCACGCTCAGCTGCACCGCGTTTGCCATTTCTTCTTCCAGAATTTTCTTCACCGTGTCGCTTTCCGCTTCCGGGCACTCCACAATGAGTTCGTCATGCACCTGCAAAATCAGCTTTGCATCGAGCTTTTCGGCTTTCAAACGGTTGCGCACGTGCACCATCGCAATCTTGATGATGTCCGCCGCCGTGCCCTGAATCGGCATGTTGCGCGCCACACGTTCACCGAACGCACGCATGTTGAAATTGGAGCTTGCAAGCTCCGGCAGATAGCGTCTGCGGCCGAACAGCGTCTCCACATAGCCGTTTTTCTTCGCTTCCTCCACCACGCGCTCCATATAGTTTGCAACGCCCTTGTAATTGCGCAGGTAATCGTGAATGTAGTCCTCGGCCTCGCGGCGGGAAACACCGATGTCCTTTGAAAGCGAGAACGCACCGATGCCGTACACAATGCCGAAGTTGACCGCTTTCGCGCGGCTGCGCATCTGCGGGGTCACAAGGTCTTCGGGCATATCGAACACACGCGCCGCCGTCATGGTGTGGATGTCGCGCCCAAGGCGGAAGTCCTCCTGCATCTGCGTGTCGTTTGCCACATGCGCCAATACGCGCAGTTCAATCTGCGAATAGTCGGCGTCCACAAGCACATTTCCCTCTTTTGCGATGAAGAACCGGCGGAATTCACGCCCAAGCGGCGTGCGCACCGGGATGTTCTGCAAATTCGGCTCAGTCGAGGAAATACGCCCCGTGCGCGTTTCGGTCTGGTTGAAGCTCGAGTGAATGCGCCCGTCCGCCGTGATGGCTTTCAGCAAGCCCTCGCAGTACGTGGAACGCAGCTTCGTCAGCGTGCGGTAACGCAAAACCTTATCAACTGCCGGATGCACGCCGCGCAGACCCTCCAGCACATCTGCGTTTGTGGAGTATCCCTTTTTCGTCTTTTTGCCATGCGGCAGTCCGAGCTTTACGAACAGCGCTTCGCCCAGTTGCACCGGGGAGTTGATGTTGAATTCATACCCCACGTCTTCATAAATTTCTTTCTGCAGCGCGTCCACCTGCTCAGAAAGCACCTCGCCGTAGGTTTTTATGGCCTCGCGGTCAACAAGGAAGCCGCTTTCCTCCATCTCGCCCAAAACCAAAGCAAGCGGAATTTCAATGTTCTCCAATAATTCGTGCTGGCCGTTTTCGTCGATGCCCTTTTGCAGCGCCGCACAAACAGCGGGCAGCACAGCCGCCGCCTGCACGTTCGCGTCCTCATATGCGGGCACGGCAATGCCGTATTCCGCCGCCAAACGCAGCACACCGTAATCGGAGCCCGAGGGGTTCAAAAGATACGCCGCAAGCTCCGTGTCCATCACGGCGTTTTCAAGGGAAGTCCTCAAATGCAGCGCCGTGCGGTGCAGCTTTTTCAGCGCAAACGTGTACTTTTTCGTCACCTTACTGCCGAGGAACGCCTTCAAAAACGCGTCGTCCGCATCCACGACCGCAATCGCCGGCTTGCCCGCGTCGAACTTACCGTTAAACACAAGCTGCTTTAATTCGTCGTTTTCAAACACCGGCACAAAATACGCCGCCCCCTCGTCCTCACACTGGCCGAGCACCGCTGCGCCGTCTTTATAATTCTTCACAGGCAGCAAAGCCGCTTCTTCGGCCTGTGCGCTGTTCGCCGTCGGCGCCGCGCCGGGAGTCAGGTGCAGGCGTTCCATCAGCTTAAAGAGCTCTAAACGCGTCATGATCTGCGCCGCGGCTGCGGGGTCGCCCTCGCCGGGAATATAATGCGCAAGCTCCGTATCGATCGGCGCATTGCGGCGGATGGTGCCGAGGTCGTAGCTCAAAAACGCGTTGTCTTTGGAATTGATCAGCTTCGTTCTCATGCCGGGCTTGATGTCCAGCTCATCTAAATTGTCGTAAATATACTGTAAAGAGCCGAACTTGCGGATCAGCTCGCCCGCACCCTTTTCGCCGATGCCCGCAACGCCCGGAATATTATCCGAGGTATCGCCCTGAATGGCCTTGATGTCGATGAGCTGCTTCGGTTCCACGCCGTACGTCTCTTTGATATACGCCTCATCACACAGCGTCACGGCAGACTGACCGAATTTCGTCGTTGCAAGGCGCACCGTCGTTTTCGGCGAGACAAGCTGCAGGCTGTCCCGGTCGCCGGTCGCAATCATGCACGTATTGTCCGTGTTTTCGCACGTTTCCGCAAACGTGCCGAGAATATCGTCTGCTTCCCAGCCCTCGCACGTCACGATTTTATAGCCGAGGTCGCCGAGCAGTTCCTTTAAGACCGGCATCTGCGCCGCAAGCTCCGGCGGCATGCCCTTGCGCTGCGCCTTATAACCCGCATAGGCCTTGTGGCGGAATGTCGGCGCTTTCATATCGAACGCGATGGCCACCGCGTCCGGCTCCGTTTCGTCCTTCACTTTTTCCAGAATATTCAAAAATCCGACAATACCGTTTGTAAACTCACCGCTTTTCGTTGTCAGCAGCTTAATGCCGTAAAACGCGCGGTTTAAAATGCTGTTGCCGTCCAGTACCAAAAGCTTCACGCTGATCTTCCTTTCCGTTACGGGTCAAAAGACACGTCTTTGTTTTCTATATACACTTTCTCGAGCAATTTATCGAGGTCGCTGAGCGTTTCCAGCTCGCCCGCCATGCGCCGGAATTCCGCCGCACCGCGCAGACCGTGCATGTACCACGCCACATGCTTTCTCGCTTCGCGCATGCCGCGCCCCTCTCCCTTTGCGGCGCACAGCGCATCCATATGCTTTTTAATGACCACAATGCGCTCCGCAAGCGTCGGCGGCGGCATAATGCGCAGACCGCTGCTGAAATAGCCGTTGATCTCCCTGAAGATCCATGGATTGCCGAGCGCCCCGCGCCCGATCATCACCATGTCGCACCCGGTCTCGTTCATCATGCGCACGGCGTCCTGCACGCATTTTACGTCGCCGTTGCCGATGACGGGCACCTTTACGGCTTCCTTCACCTGACGGATAATATCCCAGTCCGCCGGCGGCTCATACATCTGTGTGCGCGTTCTGCCGTGCACACAAATGGCGTCCACGCCCGCATCTTCGCAATATTTTGCGACCTCCACTGCGTTCACGCTGTTTTCGTCCCAGCCCTTACGAATTTTCACCGTCACGGGCAGGTCGACCGCATTTTTCACGGCACGGACAATGTCCCCACACAGCGGCGGCTTTTTCATTAGGGCGCTGCCGCAGTTATTGCCCGCAATTTTCGGCACAGGGCAACCCATATTGATATCAATAACATCCGGCCCGGCCGCTGCGGCACGCTTTGCGGCAGATGCAAAGATGAGCGGGTCGTCGCCGAACATCTGGATCGCGACGGGGTGTTCCTTTTCGCCGAGCGTAATAAGCTCCTGCGTTTTTTTATAGTTATACTGCAGCGCTCTCGTCGAGACCATTTCCGTCACGCAGTACGCTGCGCCGAACGAGCAGCAAAGCTCGCGGAACGGCCGATCGGTCGCGCCCGCCATCGGAGCCAGCGCCGCCACACCGTTCAAAGTCAGATTCCCGATTTTCATTTTTATATCCTTCTGATTTTTCTGTATTTTTAATTTTACTTATATTATAATACCGAACTGCCCCGCACATTTCAATAAAAATTCCTTAAAAATTAGAATTTGCCTTTAATCTACCCTTTATTTGTGTTATACTGGGCTTAAATATAGATGCGGGGAATCTCTCTTTTAAAAAGGCGTTACACGCCTTTCGGGAGACCCCCTAATTGGGTCTCCTGCGCAAAAACAGTCCACCGGACTGTTTGATAGCAATGCGAAGCATTGGTTTCTCCCAGTCCTGATTTTTGGGAGGCAAAAAAGTTTTCGTCGTCTGCGGACGACGACTCTGGGCTTCACCCCGAGACCCCACGACCGAACCGCAGGTTCGGTTTGACCTTCATTTGAAAAAAGGTCGATCAAAAACTTTTAACCACGCTTACAAGAAACCTCATTCTAAATTCACATACAGGAGGACATTCACTTGGATACCTCAAAATCTTATGTGCGCGATGGTCGCATCCAGCAAAAGCCGCGCGGCAATTATTTCCTCTTCTCCTTCCTTTTCGGCCTCGCTCTGGCCTTTGTCATCTTTGTGCCGTTCATGATCGTAGACGGCGGCCGCTTTCTGTTCTACGGCGATTTCAATGTGCAGCAGGTGCCGTTCTACCGCATCGCGCACGATGCCATTCGTTCCGGCAACATCGGCTGGAATCATTTAACAGACCTCGGCGTCAATTTCATCGGTTCCTATTCGTTCTACCTCCTCGGCAGCCCGTTCTTCTGGCTCACCATTCCGTTCCCGGGCGAGTGGCTGCAATACCTCATGGGCCCGCTGTTTATCTTAAAGTTCGGCTGCGCCTCCCTCTCTGGCTACATTTATCTGCACCGCTATGCAAAGAACCCCAACACGGCGCTCTTAGCGTCTCTCTTATACGCGTTCTCGGGCTACTCCATCTACAACATCTTTTTCAATCATTTTCACGAAGCCATCATCGTGTTCCCTTTGCTCTTAGCCGCGCTCGATGAATACATGTACACAAAGCGCCGCGGCATTTTTGCGCTCATGGTCGCCGCCGCGTGCATCGTGAATTATTATTTCTTCGTCGGCATGGTGACATTCACGGTCATCTACTTCTTTGTGCGTCTGCTCTCCGGCAGCTGGCACATCACGGTCAAAGATTTCCTCCTGCTCGCGCTCGAAGCCGTGCTCGGCCTCGGCATCGCGTGCATTCTGCTTGTGCCAAGCGTTCTGTGCATCATTCAAAACTACCGCGTTTCCAATCCCATCAGCGGCTGGAGCGCCCTGCTTTATGACCGCAACCAGCGCTACATTCACATTTTGCAGTGTCTCTTCTTCCCGCCGGATCTTCCCGCACGCCCGAACTTCACCCCGGATTCCGAATCTAAATGGGCGTCCCTCGGCGCATGGCTGCCCATGTTCAGCATGACCGGCGTCATCGGCTGGATGCAGCTGAAGCGCCGCCACTGGCTGAAAAAGATGCTCTGCGTTCTGCTCTTCATGGCGTTTATTCCCGGCCTCAACGCTTTGTTCCAGCTCATGAACGCGTCGTATTACGCACGCTGGTTCTATATGCTCACGCTCATGATGGCCGCCGCCACTATGATGGCGCTCGAAAACCCGCGTGTTGATTGGCGCCGCTCCTTAAAGTGGACAACGCTCATCACGCTCGCCATGACGCTCGTCATCGGCCTCATGCCCACACTCACCAAAACGGACGGCGAGATTACCGATGTCACATTCGGCCTCGAAAAATACCCCACGCGCTTCTGGACATACGCCGCCATTGCGCTCCTCTCACTTGCACTCGTCGGCTTTGTTCTTGCATTTTATAACCGCGGCTCCCGCCCGTTCTACCGCGCCGCATCCGTCTGCCTCAGCATCACCATCGTGCTGTATTCTGTTTTCTTCATCGCGCTCGGCAAAACACAGTCGGATTACACCTACGACCACATCATCCCCTACGCCTTAAACGGCGGCGCGGATGTCGCCATAGACGACCTGCGCGACGACAACGTCCGTACGGATTTCTACGAAAGCCTCGATAACTCCGCCATGTTCTGGGAGGTACAGTCCATTCAGGCGTTCCACAGCATCGTTCCCGGCTCACTCATGGAGTTCTACGATTCCATCGGCGTGCAGCGCGATGTCGCTTCCCGCCCGGATACCACTCACTACGGCCTGCGCGGACTGACAAGCGTCAAATATCTTTTTGACGACGATCACGATACCGAGTACTTCGCCGGCGAAGACTACGCCGACCCCGCCATGCCGGGCTGGATGTACTACGGCAACACAAACGGCTTTGACATTTGGGAAAACGAACATTACATTCCCATGGGCTTCACCTATGACAGCTACGTCACCGAAAAGGACTACGAAAACACAAGCGAAAGCTACCGCGAGCTTTTGATGCTCAAGGGCATCGTCCTCACCGATAAGCAGGTTTCAAAATGGGGCGATATGCTTTCTCCGCTCGATACAAGCGAACTCTCCTACACCAAGGAAACCTACAAAACAGATTGCGAAAACCGTGCAAAGCTCACCTGCGATACCTTTGAATATACAAATACCGGCTTTAACGCCACCATCACAGCAAGCCGCGACGTGCCCGTGTTCTTCAGCATCCCGTATGAAAACGGCTGGTCGGCCTACGTCAACGGCGAAAAGGTCGATATCGAAAAGGTGAACGTCGGCTTCATGGCCATCCGCGTCAACGCCGGCACCAATGTCAAGATCGAGTTCAAATACCGCACGCCCGGCCTGTTCCTCGGCATAGCAATCACCGTCGTGTGCGTGCTTCTGTTCGCACTTTATATGGTACTCATGCGCACGATCTTCAAAGAAGTCCCCGTGCCGCTCGCCCGCCACAATATGGTGCTGCGCCCGCTCTCCCACTATGCAAAAAAGCACGGCGCGCATTTTGAAAACAGCGGGATTATTCACGTAAAACCGCGCAGTCAAACCGACCGCGCTTTGGAAAAGAAAGAAGGTTTTGATAATGACGACTGAACGTAATATTCCGGTCTTGTACCTCGTCATTCCTTGCTACAACGAGGAAGCCGTGCTGCCGGAGACCACCAAGCGTCTGACCGAAAAAATGCACACCATGATCCGCGCCGAGCAGGTCGATCCCGAAAGCCGCATTCTCTATGTCGATGACGGCAGCAAGGATAAAACCTGGGCGATCATCTCCGAATATGCTGAAGCTATTCCCTATGTGGACGGCGTAAAGCTCGCGCACAACCGCGGCCACCAAAACGCCCTGCTCGCCGGCCTCATGACCGCCATGCCGCTGTGCGACTGCGCCATCAGCATGGATGCCGACCTGCAGGATGACATTAACGTCATCGACCGCTTCGTCGAAAAATATATGGAGGGCTGCGACGTCGTCTACGGCGTGCGCAACAAGCGCGAGACCGATACGTTCTTCAAGCGCACCACCGCAGAAGGCTTTTATAAATTCATGAAGATTCTCGGCGTAGACGTCGTCTTCAATCACGCCGATTACCGCCTGATGAGCCGTCGCGCGCTCGAGGGCCTTTCCGAGTATAAGGAAGTCAACCTGTTTCTGCGCGGCATCGTGCCGCTCATCGGCTTTAAAAGCGACTATGTCTATTACGACCGCGCCGAGCGTTTCGCGGGCGAATCCAAATACCCCTTAAAAAAGATGATCTCCTTCGCGCTCGACGGCATCACGTCGTTCAGCGTAAAGCCCTTAAAGCTCATCTCCAACCTCGGCATTCTCATCTCCGTCCTCAGCATCTTCGGCCTCCTGTACGCGCTCATCTCGCACCTGTGCGGCGTCACCGTCGCGGGCTGGACAGCCATCGTCGCGTCCATCTGGCTGCTCGGCGGCCTGCAAATGCTCTGCCTCGGCGTCGTCGGCGGCTACATCGGCAAAATTTACAGCGAAGTCAAGCAGCGCCCCCGTTTCCTCATCGAAACCCATCTCAAAGCCGAACCGGAAGAAAAAGTCTTGGACGAACACTGATACGCTAACCAAACCGGATCCCGAATTGTCTCGGCAGTTCGGGATTTCTTTTCCCGCTGCTCACGGCATGTTGAGTTTAAGAGGTACATTTTATGAAAAAATTCGCTTTCGGAGCTTCCAAATTTTTCCTCGGCTCCGTTTTCGGCTGCGTTTTTGTATTGCTCCTGTTTTTTACGCAATGTACATACGCCAAAAAGCAGACATTTCTGCTCTCAAATATCGCTCTGCTTCTGTTCGGTATCGCCTTTTTTGTGCTGTTTCTGTCTCTCGACCGCCTGCAACAGGTCAAGCTTTCGTGGCATCGGCCGACCGTATCGTCCGATGTGCTCATATACTGTCTGTGTCTGCTTTTATTTTCCGCACAGCTCTATATTTCCTATAACATTTATTTCGAAACCGGTTGGGACGCGGGCCTCCTTACAGAAAACGCCCGCAATCTGATGCACAAGCAGTCGGTCGATATCCGCTATTTTTCCAACTATCCCAATAATCTGCTGTACTTTTTCTTCGAGCTGTTCGTCTTCAAGCTGAATAAATATTTCAGCATTTTCTCCGATACACAGCAGGCTTTGTGCGTCATCACCGTTAACTGCGCACTCAATACGCTTTCCTGTCTGCTCGTTTATAAAACCGCCGCGCAGCTCACACGAAAGCTATACGCTTTTTTCGGCTTTTTTCTCGCGGTACTCAGCTTTGGGCTTTCCCCGTGGAACATCATCTGCTACACAGACGCTTTAGGGCTGATTTTCCCTATCCTTACACTTTATGTATTCATCCGTCCGGCAAAACACAAATGGCTCTCCTATGTGCTTTCCGCCATCATCGGCACACTCGGGTATTTTATCAAGCCGCAGTGTTTTATTTTGCTTATCGCCGTTTTTTTGATTGAAGGTATTTACGCACTGTCCGAAAAGCACCTGTTAAAACCGCTTCTGCTCTCACTTTTGACAGTCGCCATCACCTTTTTCGCCGTTAAAGCCGGTACAGGTTTTCTGTGTTCCCACTATCACATTCAGCTTGATAACGAGCAAAGCTTCGGCATTGCACATTTCTGGATGATGGGTCTTAACCCGGAAAAAAAAGGTGTCTATTCCGCCGAAGACGTTCGCTATTCCCGTTCTTTTGTCACCGCTTCCGAGCGCACGCAGGCAAATATCGCCGTCGGCAAACAGCGTTTACAGGAAATGGGCTTTTTCGGCACGCTCAAACAACTCGCGCAAAAAATGCTCACGCTCTATAATGACGGCACATTCGCATGGGGAAAAGAGGGACATTTCCTTCAAACCGTTTTTGATCCGCCCAATACAAAATCCGCGCCCTTCCTCCGCAGCATCTACTACCCCGACGGCAGCCGCTACTTGTATTTCACAACCTTCGAGCAATTCATTTGGCTCATGATCTTGCTGCTTTGCGCCGCCGGTCTGTTCAGCAGCTTCAGTCATAAGCACGCAAAAACCTTAAATATCCTGTGGCTCACTTGGATCGGTCTCACCGTCTTTGAGCTCCTGTTTGAAGTACGCGCCCGTTATTTGTACACCAACGTTCCGCTTTTCTGCGTGCTTGCAGCCGTCGGCATCGAAAATGTCCGCCGCCTGTTCTGCCGCATCACCGAAAAGCTCTCTGTGCATCTTCCCGCAAAAAAATCCGTATAACCCCATAACGCACAAGACCCCCGCTCCCGGAAAACTCCGAAAGCGGGGGTCTCTATGTTTATTCGGTTACCTTAGGCAAAAAGCGATTACATCAAGCTTCTGTACAGCTCGGCAATCTCCTCAACGGAGGTGTCGCGCGGGTTGCCCGGGCAGCAAGCATCTGCAAATGCGCTTTCTGCGAGGAACTGTACGTCCTCTTCCTTCAGGATGCCCTTCAGGTTTGTCGGAATACCCACATCTTCACTCAGCTTCTTCACAGCCGCAATCGTTGCATCGGCAGCCTCTTCGGCGGTCATCGCGTCAATGCCCTCAACGCCCATGGCCTTGCCTACTGCGCGGTAACGCTCGCCTGCAACGGACTTGTTGTACTCAAGGCCGGTCGGCAGAATGATGGCGCAAGCCACGCCGTGCGGGGTGTCATACAGAGCGGAGAGACCGTGCGCCATGGAGTGTACGATGCCGAGGCCGACATTCGAGAAGCCCATGCCTGCAATGTACTGACCGAGTGCCATGCCCTCTCTGCCGGCTTCGGTGTTCTGCACCGCACCGCGCAGGTTCTCGGAAATCAGGCGAATGGCTTCAAGGTGGAACATATCGGAAATGGTGCAGGCGCCCTTCGTGATGTAGCCCTCAATGGCGTGGGTCAAAGCGTCCATACCGGTCGCAGCGGTCAGACCCTTCGGCATGGAGGACATCATATCCGGGTCAACAACCGCGATCTCCGGGATGTCGTTCGTGTCTACGCAGACGAACTTTCTCTTCTTCTCCACATCGGTGATAACGTAGTTGATTGTCACTTCCGCAGCGGTACCGGCAGTGGTCGGCACAGCAATGGTGAACACCGCGTGCTTCTTCGTCGGCGCAACGCCCTCCAGAGAGCGAACGTCTGCGAACTCCGGGTTCTCAATGATGATGCCGATGGCCTTTGCGGTATCCATGGAGGAGCCGCCGCCAATGGTCACGATGCAGTCTGCACCGGAAACCTTGAAGGCCTCAACGCCGTGCTGTACGTTCTCAATCGTCGGGTTCGGCTTGATCTCGCTGTAAACGGAATACGGGAAGCCGGCCTTGTCCAGAAGATCTGTCACCTTCTGCGTAACGCCGAACTTCAAAAGGTCCGGGTCCGAGCAAACAAAAGCTTTTTTGTAGCCGCGCGCCTGAAGCTCCTCCGGAATCTTTTCAATCGCGCCCTTGCCGTGATAAGAAATTGTGTTCAATACGATTCTGCTGACCATAAAAAACATCTCCTAATCCCCAATACGGGAAATTTTTAACTAAGTTAATTATACACCTGTCCGCACAGATTGTTTGTAACAAAACTGTAAATATCAGCTCAAAAATTCTTCGTTCAGTTCCACGCCGAATTCCTTCGCGATGGCTCTTAAATTGTCGTCTGTAATGGTCTGGCGAATTTTACCGCCGCCCGCCGTAATAGCAAGCATATAAATTTGCGCCGCCTTCTCGATCGTGTGCATGAGGCCAAACGTAATATCGTAATCCGGTCCGGAAACGAACAAGCCGTGGTGCGCCCAAACGGCCGCGTCATATTTTTTCATCAGCTCGCTCGTCGCCATCGCAATGTCCGCGCCGCCCGGCACCATCCACGGCACCACGCCCACGCCGCCGGGGAACACCACCGGGCACTCCGTGGCGCTCTGCCATAAAGCACGCGTAAAGTCGCGCGCCGTCAGCGGCATGATGTACGTCATCGCGATGAGATTCGGCGTGTGCGCGTGGTAAATGACACGGTAAGCGCCGTTCGTCGCCGCCTTGCGCACACTGTGGTTCATAAAGTGGCTCGGGAATTCGCTCGTCGGGCGCGCGCCGTTCTCAAGGCCCCACACAATGCGCCAGCTGTCGCCCGCATCGTTGATCTCTACAATACCGATGTTGTGCTCCGGGTCATCCTGCACATTGCGCAAAAACTTGCCGCTGCCCGTCGTGATGAAATATTCGCCCTTTAAGTTATCTGCCTGCACGCCCATGCTGTTCCACTCGCGCGGCGTGGTGAAGAACGGGCGGCACTGCTCCACTTCCTCCGGCTTCATGCGGTAGGTCAGGTTGCCGCCGTTTCGCTCGTGCCAGCCCTGCTCCCAGCCATCCGTGCACATGCGGATAAAACCGCGTACTGCGGGAATTTCCGTCATCATTTTTATATACCTCCTCAGCGCTTTAAAAGCACTTCGTTTTCGTATTTTTTAATTTCAGAAAGCCACGCCATGTCGTCTGCGGGGACATTCTGTTCCTTGCAGTATTCCGCCCAAACGTCGCCGAACGGCATCGTTTTCAACTCCTCCGCGCGGATCATCAAAGACGTGAAGTCCTGCTCGTTCTGCAGCTTCGTCAGCTCCTCCGTCGGCTGCAACAGCGCGAACAACAGCGCCTTCTGTACATTGCGGAAGCCCGTCACCCACGCGCCGATACGGTTGATGGACGCGTCAAAGTAATCGAGCGCAATCTTAACACGACCCGAAAGCCCGCCGCAGCGCACGATCTCCTTCGCAATCTCCTTTGTCTCGTCGTCAAACAGCACCACGTGGTCGCTGTCCCAGCGCACGCCGCGCGTGATGTGCAGCGCAATTTCCGGGAAGAATGTCAGCATCGCCGGAATTTTATCGGATACGACCTCCGTCGGGTGGTAGTGGCCGTTATCGAGCAGCGGAATGCACTTATCTTTATTCATCGCCGCATAGCTCAGCGCAAATTCCGCACTGCCCACCGTGTACGCCTCCACCCCGATACCGAACACCTTCGATTCCACACACGGCTTTACAAGGTTAAAATCGTACGGCTCAGAGAGGATCTCATCGAGAGACTCTTTATACAGCATGCGCGGCGTCATACGGTCGGCGGGAATATCTTTCAGTCCGTCGCCCGTCCAGATGTTCATGATGCACGGCTGACCGAGCTCCTCCGCCAGATACTGCGAAATGCGGATACACGCCTTGCCGTGCTCCACCCAGAATTTGCGCGTCTCCGGGTTCGGGCTCGAGAGCGTCAGCGGGTCGCACTTCGGGTGCGAAAAATACGTCGGGTTAAAGTCACATCCCAGCCCGCGCTCCTTGCAGAACTTCACCCACGGCGCAAAGTGCTTCGGCTCCAGCTTATCTCTGTCCACCCAGCCGCCGTTTTCTTCGGTGAAGATCGCGTAGCTCGCGTGTAAATTCAGCTTCTTCGTGCCGGGGCAAAGGCGCAGCACCTCGTCGATGTCCGCCATCAGCTCCTCCGGCGTGCGCGCACGACCGGGGTAGTTGCCCGTCGTCTGAATGCCGCCCGTCAGCGGGGCATTCGGGTCGCCGTCAAAGCCGCGCACGTCGTCGCCTTGCCAGCAGTGCAGAGAGACCGGCACGCTTTTCAGCGTGTTGATGGCAGCGTCAGCGTCCACACCGCGCTCGGCATAGCGCTTTTTTGCCGCCTCATACTGTGTCATATCGTTCATCCTTTCCTAAGTGTGTTGATTTTTGTTAAAATGCGGTCTGCCGTCTCGTCTTTTGAGAGCATCGGCAACTCCTCTGTTTCGTCTTTTGTCAGCAGCGTCACCACGTTCGTATCGCCCGCAAAGCCCGCACCCTTCGTACGCAGGCTGTTCGCCGCGATCATATCGAGGTTCTTGCGCTCTAGCTTTCCACGCGCGTTTTCAATAAGATTCTCGGTCTCCATCGCAAAGCCGCAGAGGAACTGCCCCGCAGGCTTGTGCGCGCCGAGGTACGCCAGAATGTCCTGCGTGCGCTCAAGCTCAATGCTCATGCCGCCGTCATGCTTTTTAATTTTCTCCTCGGCGACCGTCTTCGGGCGGTAATCCGCCACCGCTGCCGCTTTGATGATGACGTCCATCTTCGGCGCACGGCTCGTCACCGCGTTGAACATGTCTTCCGCAGATTCCGCTTTCACCACCGTCACAAACGGGGGCGGTTCCACGGTCATGTTCGCGCAGACGAGCGTCACGTCCGCACCGCGCATCGCCGCACGGCGTGCAAGCGCGCAGCCCATTTTACCCGTCGAGTGGTTCGTGATGAACCGCACAGGGTCGATCTTCTCCGCCGTTGCGCCCGCCGTCACGAGGATTTTCTGCCCCGCAAGATCTTTCTCCGCACCGATCGTCTGCATGATCCAGTCAAACAGCGTCTTTTCGGAGGGCATTTTCCCCGCGCCTATATCACCGCAAGCCAAATACCCGCTGTCCGGCTCGATCACCGTGTACCCGAAGCGTCTCAGTTTTGCAAGATTATCCTGCACAATGGGGTTCAAGAACATATTCGTGTTCATCGCAGGCGAAATCAAAATCGGGCAGCGGCACGCCATCACGGTCGTCGTCAGCATGTCGTCCGCAATGCCGTTCGCAATTTTGCCGATGACATTCGCGCTCGCGGGGGCGATGAGCACAATGTCCGCGCGCTTTGCCAGCGCAACGTGCTCCACGCTGTACTGGAAATTGCGGTCAAACGTATCGATGAGGCACTTGTTGCCCGTCAAAGTCTCAAATGTAATGGGATTGATAAAATTCGTGGCGTTCTGCGTCATCAGCACCGTAATATCCGCGTGCTGCTTTTTCAGCATACTCGCAAGCCCCGCAATTTTGTACGCCGCAATGCTGCCCGTCACGCCCAGTAAAACCGTTTTACCTTTCAGCATTTTATCGTCCTTTCCGTTTTGTTTTTACTCTATTATAATACACTTTTCAGGGTTCGTAAATTTTAATTTCAAAGCTGTCCCGTATCACGTCGCGCGCCTGCTGTACGCTCGCAAGCTCGCCGTCCGCGATCATCTGCACGATGAGATTGCCGATGGCCGTGCCCTCCGTCGGGCCCGCATATACAGGTAATTTGCAAGCTTTCGCCGTGAGTTTATTCAAATATTCGTCCCGACTGCCGCCGCCGACGATATTTAAACTCGTATATATTTTGCCCGTCAGCTTTTCAAGTGCCTTTATCGTCTCGGCGTAGCTTTCCGCCAGACTGTGGTATACACAGGAAAGCATCTCCGGCACCGTCGGTTCTTTGAAGCCTTGCTTCATAAGCTCGTTTTTCACCGCTGCACACATGTTTTTCGGCGCCAAAAAGCACTCTGCGTTCACGTCCACACGGCCCTTATAGTCTGCCGCGCTCTGCGCAAGCTCCGTCAACTTATCAAAGCTGTTCTCGTCTCCAAGCTCATGCCGCATATTCTGCAGCATCCAAAGGCCCATGATGTTTTTCAAATACCGATAGCGGTACTCATACCCGCCCTCGTTCGTAAAATTCTGTGCACGGCTCTCGTCGTTCGTCACCGGCGCTTTCAGCTCCACGCCAATGAGGCTCCACGTGCCGCTCGAAAGGAACACCGCGTTCTCATCCTTCGCCGGCACCGCCAGAAACGCGGAAGCCGTGTCGTGCGAAGCCGCAAGCCGCACCGTCAAATCAAAGCCGACCTTCTCCTTCACGCGCTCCGTCAGCCCGCCGAGCGCTTCACCCGGCTTGTGCAGCGCGCCGAAGATTTTTTCCGGCAAACCCACCCGCGCTATGATCTCCTTGTCCCATGTCTTATGTTCTGCCGAGACCATCGCCGTCGTGCTCGCATTTGTGTATTCGTTCACGGCCACGCCCGAAAGCCTGTATGTCAGATAATCCGGGATCATCAAAAGCTTTTCGGCCTTTTCAAATACATCCGGCATTTCTTTTTCCTGCGCTGCCAGCTGATACACCGTGTTGAACTTCTGCATCTGAATGCCCGTTCTTCCGTACAGCCACGCAAACGGCACCGTTTTTTCCAGCTCATCCGGCACCGTCTCCGTGCGGCTGTCGCGGTACGCCACCGCCGGGCAGATGCGTTCTCCGTTTTTACCGAGCAAAACATAATCCACTGCCCACGTGTCCACCGCCACGCTCTCGGGCGCAGTCTCACACGCCGCAATGCCGTCTATCACTTCGCTTTCAAGGCGGTCAATGTCCCAGCACAAATGGCCGTTTTGGTCTTCCGCCCCGTTTTTAAAACGGTAGATTTCTTTCAGCTTCAGTTTTCCGTCCTCGAGCCACCCCAAAATGTGCCGCCCGCTTGAAGCCCCAATGTCCACCGCCAAATACGTTTTCATATAAGCCCTCCGTTTTTTCGTTTACAGCAATAGTATAGCAGGAATCGTGTTCAAAAATAAGGACGTTGTTTTCACTTAAAACTATCTTTATTTTAACTCTTCTTCTGCCACACAGAATTTTCTCCCGCCAAACTGCACAAATCCGCGCTTCACTTTTCGGCACACAGCAAAAGAATTCCACCGAAATAGGTTGACAATCCACGGCTTTCAAGCTAAAATGAACACATAAATTGTACATACAACTTCTGAGGAGAGATCAGGTCTATGGCAAAACAGGCAAAACTCACCATTGAAAAAGATTTCCAAATTTCTAAAATCGATAAGCGCATCTACGGCTCGTTCATCGAGCACCTCGGCCGTGCAGTATACGGCGGCATCTGGCAGCCGGGCCACCCCACTGCCGATGAAGACGGCTTCCGCCGCGACGTACTCGACCTCGTGCGCGAGCTGCAAGTGCCGATCGTCCGTTACCCCGGCGGCAACTTCGTCTCCAATTTCTACTGGGAAGACAGCGTGGGTCCCGTAGAAGACCGCCCGAAGCGTCTTGAGCTTGCATGGCGCAGTACAGAGCCGAACTATATCGGCATCAACGAGTTCGCAAAGTGGGCGAAAAAAGCCGACACGCAGATCATGCAGGCCGTCAACCTCGGCACACGCGGCATTGAAGCCGCGTGCAACCTGCTCGAATACTGCAACCACCCGTCCGGCACCAAATACAGCGACCTGCGCGTCAAGCACGGTGTCAAAGACCCGCACAACATCAAGGTCTGGTGCCTCGGCAACGAAATGGACGGCCCGTGGCAAACCGGCCACAAGACCGCCGACGAATACGGCCACCTTGCCGATGAGACCGCCAAAGCCATGAAGCAGATTGACCCGTCCATCGAGCTCGTGCTCTGCGGCAGCTCCAGCACGGGCATGCCCACATTCCCGGAGTGGGAAAACACCGCGCTCTCCTGGGCGTATGACAGCGTCGATTACATCTCCCTGCACCAGTACTACGGCAACCGCTTCAACGATACCGCAAACTTCCTCGCCCAGAGCGACGACATGGATCACTTCATCCGTACCGTCATCTCCACGTGCGATTTCGTCAAAGCGAAGAAGCGCGCAAAGAAAAACATCAACCTCAGCTTCGACGAATGGAACGTCTGGTTCCACGCCGATGCCACCGATGCCGACACCATGAAGAACCGCCCGTGGCAGATCGCGCCGCACCTGCTCGAAGACCACTACGATTTTGAAGACGCCCTGCTCGTCGGCCTCATGCTCATCACGCTGATGAAGCACTCCGACCGCGTAAAAATGGCGTGCATGGCACAGCTCGTCAACGTCATCGCACCCATTATGACCGAAGAAAACGGCCCCGCATGGTGCCAGACGATTTATTATCCGCTGCTCCACGCCTCCAAATACGGCCGCGGCATTGCGCTCCAGCCGGTGCTCACCTCTACAAAGCACGATACCATCGATTTCACCGATGTCACCGACGTCGAGTCCATCGCCGTGTGGAACGACGAAAAGGACGAAGTTACCGTCTTCGCCGTCAACCGCAGCCTGACGGATGACATCGTCCTCGACCTCGACCTGCGCTCCTTCGGCGATTACCGCCTCGCAGAGCACATCGTCCTTGAAAACCCGGATATGAAGGCCGTCAACATCGCCGAGCACAGCGCCGTCACCCCGAAGCTCCATACGGACAGAACAGAAAAAGACGGCAATTTCTATAAAGCGAACCTCACGAAAACCTCGTGGAATGTTTTGAGATTCGTGAAGTAAACCGAGCTTCCGAAAAGCGTAGTTAAAAGTTTCGCCCGCCTTTTCAAAGGCGGCAAGTTCTCAGAAATAAAGCAACGCCGCACCCTCGTTTTCCTCATCGAGCGTGCGGCGTTATTTTATGCGTACTAATCTCTCTGCCTCAACCGATACTCCCTTGGTGTCACGCCGTACATTTCCGAAAACGCCCTGTAAAAATAGCTCGTGTTCTCATACCCCACCGCCATGATAATATCGCTCACGGAAAGCTTCGTGCCGGAAAGCAGTGCCGCCGCTTTCTCCATTCGCTTGCGCCGCAAAAGCGATTTAAACGTGAACCCCGTCGTGCTGTGTACCGCCGCGCTGAGGTACGAAATCGTCACACCGTACTTTTCCGCAATGTCCGTCAAGCTCGCCGTGCGGTAATTTTCTTCAATCTCCCGCAGCGCCGTCATCACAAGTGCGCTGTAATCGCCCTCGTTTTCGCTCGCCGCCAGCTTATCCGTGCAGTTCAAAAGCTCCAAAAACAGCAGCGCCATCGTGTTTTGCGTAATGCGTCTGCGGTTTTTCGTGTCGTTCACAAGCGTCCAAACGAGGTTTTCAACGAGATTCTGCACCGGCAGCACATCCGCAACTCTAAACAGTAAAAAATCCGAGCCCCCCGCGCGGCTGATGCTGTTCGCGATGAACCGCCCAAGCGCGTTATCCGCGCCGATGCGCTCCAACGCCGTATCAAAGAACTGCGGCAGCACAATGAAATTCACCGCAATATCCTCATATTCCGCACGTTCTATCTCATGCGAAGCGCCGCGCCCCAAAAACAGCAACTCGCCCGCATGTACGGTGATAGGCTCGCCGCCGTTGATGCGGTGCACCGTCTTGCCGGAGCACATGTACATGATTTCAATATAGCTGTGCGCGTGTCTGGGGAACGGTGCAAACCGCGTGTGTGCGCGCACGGAGATGAGCCGCCCGCGTTCCAAAAGCTTCTCGCTGTCCACCGTAAACACCGCCCGCGCCGTGTACGCCGCCTTGTCCACCGCGCCGCCGTCCAAAATGCGCTGTTCCTCCGGCGTGATAACCCGTAGCCTGCGCATGAGTTCCCCGGTCATTTAGAGGATCAGCTCGCTTTCGTAGTATTTTTCCTGAAAATCGAGAATTTTCAGGATTTCCTCCGCCGTGTAAACGCCGGTCTTTTCCGCCGCCACCCACTTGTCTTCCACGTCGTTAAAGCGATGCACCACCGCAATCACCACGCCGTCAAAAGTTTCAAGCGGCTCCGTTGGACCCAAAATGTACACGTCCTGCTCGGCGTTATCCCCCGCCATTACGCCCGGCACATAGCCGTAGTTCACGGGGTAGATCATCTCCGGATAGCGCGGGTGCGCAGAGCCAAGCGGCCTGTCCGTCACGCAGTGCACGGGCTTTCCGAGCACATTTTTGTAATCCTCCCGCGTCCTGTGCAGCGCATTTAGGCGCGCATCTTCTTTTTCCTGCCACGCTTCGCGGGTAAGCTTTTCTCCGTCCACCGTAATCTCTTTCACGCCGCTGTTTTCAAAAATCATCGCCGCAGCGCTTTCCACCGCTTCCGTACGCTCGGTGGAAAATTCACCGAAGTCCGCCACGACTTCCACCGTATCACCCTTTTCGGTGCAGATCACCTTGCCGTATTCGTTTTTATATTTCTTGTGCACCGCGCGCCAGCCGTTCGCCGAAGGCATCATCAAAAGCGTCGGTGTCTTTTTCTCCTTAAAAATCATGCGTTTTCCTCGCTAAAATTCAAGATGAGCTCCACCGGGCAATGGTCGCTGCCCATCACATCGGAGAGGATCTTGCTGTCCGCCAAATTCTTTTTCAGCTCCTCCGTAATGAGGAAATAGTCAATGCGCCAGCCGACGTTCTTTTCTCTTGCCTTGCCCATATATGACCACCAGGAATACGCGTCCTTTGCATCGGGGTACAATTCGCGGAACGAATCCACAAAACCCGCCGCGAGCAGTTCGGAAAACTTCCCTCTTTCTTCGTACGAAAATCCCGCGCTGCCGATGTTCGGCTTTGCGTTTTTGATGTCGATGCGCCTGTGTGCCACATTCATGTCGCCGCACACAATAACCGGCTTCGTTTCGTGCAGCCTTTCGAGATACGCGCGGAACTTATCCTCAAACGCCATACGAAAATCAATGCGCACAAGCTCTTTTTGAGCGTTCGGCGTGTACACGGTCACAAGGTAAAACTCCGGGAATTCCGCGCAGATCACGCGCCCCTCGCAGTCAAACTGTTCGTCGCCGATGCCATACGTCACATTAAGCGGCTCTGTTTTTGTAAAGATCGCCGTGCCGGCATACCCTTTTTTCTCGGCAGAGTTCCAGAATTCCGTGTACCCCGCAAAATCAAAATCCGCCTGCTCGCGCTGCATTTTCGTTTCCTGCAAGCAGATAACATCTGGGTCTTCCGTCGCTAAAAAGTCATTAAAACCCTTTGTCATGCAGGCGCGCAACCCGTTTACGTTCCAAGAAATTAACTTCAAAGCAAAATCACTTCCAATTTCAAATTAAATATGGTATACTGAATTTTACGAACGGTCTTTCTTCCCGAAAGACCTCTATGAAAGGAGTTATTCGGTATGCAGAATCCTATTGTTACTTTCGAGACCACCCGCGGCACCATCAAGGCGGAGCTTTACCCCGAGATTGCGCCGAACACGGTCAACAACTTTATTTCCCTCATTCAGAAGGGCTTTTATGACGGCACCATCTTCCACCGCGTTATCCCCGGCTTCATGATCCAGGGCGGCGACCCGGAAGGCACCGGCATGGGCGGCCCCGGCTACGGCATCAAGGGTGAGTTCGCTATGAACGGCTTCAAGAACGATCTGAAGCACACCACCGGCGTACTCTCCATGGCAAGAAGCCAGCGCCCGAACAGCGCAGGCAGCCAGTTCTTCATCATGGTCGATGACGCTCCGCATCTCGACGGCCAGTATGCCGCATTCGGCAAGGTCACCGAGGGCATCGATGTCGCACAGGCCATCGTTTCCTCCCCGCGCGATTGGTCCGACCGCCCGCGCGAAGATCAGGTCATGACGAAAGTCACCGTCGAGACCTTCGGCGTTGATTACGACGAGCCCGTCACCGGCCCCGAGCGCGGCTGATTTTAACCGCAAACGTTAAAACCGAACACACAGAAACCGTACCTTTTCAGGTGCGGTTTTTTATTTTACTCTACCCTTGCCAGTACAAGTGAACATTCTTCTGTTTTCTCGTCGCCGTAGCGGAACGCCCCGTGCAGCACGCTTTCCGCGTCGCGGCACTTTTCTGCGCTCGCACCGTACAGCTCGGCGATCACCTCGCCTTTTTGTACCGCGTCGCCCACCGTCTTTTTCAGCACGATGCCCGCGCCGTAGTCGAGCATATCGTCGGCCTTCTCGCGTCCGGCGCCGAGCCGCACGCTTGCCATGCCCACCTGCTCCGCGTTGATATGCACCACATACCCGCTGCGCGGCGCGCACACGTCTTTTTTCACCGGCGAAAGCGCAAACCGCTCGGGTTCTCTCAAGTACCGCACATCCGCGCCCTGCGCCTCGGCCATTTCGCAGAATTTCTCAAACGCTTTGCCCGTCTCCAGTGCCGTTTTCGCTTTCTTCCGCGCGTGTTCAAGGCTCTCCGACTGCTCGCCGAGCCAGATCATGTTTGCCGCAAGCTCCAAACACTCTTCCGTAAGGTCTTCCGGCCCGCGCCCGTGCAGCGTCTCCAAAACTTCCAGCACCTCCAAGGTGTTGCCCACGGCGTGCCCAAGCGGCCTGTCCATATTGGTGATGAGCGCCGCTGCGCGCCTGCCGGAAAGCTTCGCGATCTCCACCATTTCCTCGGCGAGCGTAATCGCGTCCTCCGTTGTCTTCATAAAGGCGCCGCTGCCCGTCTTCACGTCCAGCAAAATCCGCTCTGCGCCGGAAGCGATCTTCTTGCTCATGATACTCGAAGCGATGAGCGGCACGCTCTCCACCGTCCCGGTCACGTCGCGCAGCGCGTAAAGCTTCTTGTCCGCCGGACACAGCTCGCCCGTCTGTCCGATCATCGCGCACCCGATCTTATTGATCTGCGCTGTAAATTCCTCCGGAGAAAGATCGATCCGCATACCGGGAATGCTCTCAAGCTTATCCGCCGTGCCGCCCGTGTGTCCAAGCCCGCGGCCGCTCATTTTGGCAATCTTCACCCCGCACGCCGCGCAAACAGGCACAATAACCATGCTCGTCTTGTCACCCACGCCGCCCGTGGAATGCTTATCCACCGTCACGCCGTGTATCGCGGAAAGGTCGGCCATGTCGCCGGAATGCGCCATCGCCAAGGTCAGCTCCGCCGTCTCCTCGTGCGTCATGCCGTTTAAATAAATCGCCATCAAAAGCGCCGAAAGCTGATAGTCCGGGATACTCCCGTCTGTGCACCCGCGCACAAAATATTCAATCTCGTCCTTTGTCAGCGTCCCGCCGTCCCGCTTTTTGCGGATAATATCCAAAATATGCAGCACAAAAATCACCGCCTTTTTTACCGCTTCGCTTTTTCGCCCAGAACGTCTCTCGGCGAAAAGCTCTGCGGCAGCAAATCCTTTAATGTGTAAACCTTTTCTTCACCGGGCTTTGCAAGAATGAGCACAAACGCGTCCCCGCAAAACTCCCGCATCACCTGCCTGCACACGCCGCACGGCGCGCAGAAGTCTTCGGGCTCCTCGCCCGCCTTGCCGCCCGCGATTGCAACAGCGACGAAATCTCGCTCGCCCTTTGCAATCGCCGTAAAAAACGCCGTGCGCTCCGCACAGTTCGTCGGCGTAAACGCAGCGTTTTCAATGTTCACGCCCGTGTATATTTCACCGCTTTTCGCAAGCAGCGCCGCGCCCACCGCAAAGCCGGAGTACGGGCAGTACGCTTTTTTCCGCACATCAAGCGCCGCTTCCGAAAGCTTTTTTATGACCTCATTTGTCATGTCCGTCCACCGCCTCAGAGGCAACCGTCAGCGCTACCTCCATCATCTGCGTGAACGTCTTCTGTCTCTCTTCGCTCGAGGTCGATTCCCCCTTCAGCGGCAAGTCGGATACCGTCGTGATGGAAAGCGCCTGCTTGCCCGCGCGCGCCGCCGTCATATACAGCGCCGCCGTCTCCATTTCCACGGCCAGAACGCCCATTTTTTTCCATTCGGCGGTCTCATTTTCACAGTCGCCGTAGAAAATATCGCTCGTCACCACGTTGCCGACGCGATAACGTAAGTTCTTCTCCCGCGCCGTCTGCACCGCTTTTTCAAGCAGTTCAAAGCTCGCCGTCGGCGCAAATGTGCCCGGCAAACAGTACTGGTGCGCAAAGTTCGAGTCCGTGCACGCGCCCATCGCCAATACTAAATCGCGCAGCTCCACGCCGTCCGCAATGCCGCCCGCCGTACCGATACGAATGATCGCTTTCACATCGTAGCAATGATACAGCTCGTAGCTGTATATGCCCATAGAAGGCATACCCATGCCGCTGCCCATTACGGAAACACGCTTGCCGTTATACAAGCCCGTATAGCCCAGCATTCCACGCACCGTATTAAAGCACACGGCATTTTCCAAAAACGTCTCCGCAATAAATTTCGCTCTGAGCGGGTCGCCCGGCATCAAAACCACCTTTGCAATATCGCCCTTTTTTGCTTCGTTATGCGGTGTCATAAAATTTTCCTCCCGAATTCAAATTTCAAATCATGCAAAATGCGTTTCGCCGTCTTTATAATAAACCTCACTGCATTCCGGCGTCTCAAAAACGTGCACTAAGCCCTCAAAGCTTTCCACCGTCTGGTGCTCGAAAAGCTCTTCCCGCGGCAGCCAGAACGCATCGCCTTCTTCGGAGCCGTGCAGCTCGCCCGTAAATTTATCCGCGCGGAACAAAAACACAATGTACCGCACGCCGTTATCAAGCCAGAACTGCTTCACACCGCACAGCGTCGGGTTTTCGATCGTCAGCCCGGTCTCTTCACGGATTTCGCGAATGACCGATGCCGTGATGGATTCCCCCGCTTCCACGTGCCCGCCCGGGTAAACGATACCCGACCAGTTCGGGTCAAGACGGTTCTGCACGAGTACGTTGCCCTTGCCGTCCTCCACCATGCACATGTTTGTCAGCTCCACCGTTTCTTTTCTGCCCATTTTTCTCACTCCCCAAATAGCACAATGCCGCGCAGAACAAACCCTCATTTCCTGCGCGGCACCGTTATTATTAGAATTTACACAATGCCCGCTTTTGTGATGGTCTCAAGCTCCGCACGCGTCGGCAGACCCTCATTGTCGCCCCGGTGTGTAATCTGTATCGAGCCGATTACCGTACCGCGCGCCGCAGCCTCCTGCAAGGACATGCCCTCCGCCACAGCGGAGATGACGCCCGCCGCAAAGCCGTCGCCCGCGCCAACCGTGTCCACAATTCTTTTCACCGGGAATGCCGGCACCGTGCCGTGCTCGCCGCCCGTGGACCAGTACGCGCCCTTGTCGCCCAGCTTCACAATCACGCTGTCTACGCCGCGCTCGTGGTAAAACTCCGCAATACCCTCCGGCGTGTCACGCTTTGTGAGAATTTTGCCCTCACTAAGGCCCGGCAAAACGAGGTCTGCTTCCTGTGCGAGGCTGTTCAGCGTGCGCACCATCTCTTTTTCGTCCTTCCAAAGCTGCGGGCGCAGGTTCGGGTCAAACGAAATAAACATATCCAGCGCCTTCGCGCGGCTCATCAATCGTTTCACCGCGTCCAATGCCGACTTCGACACCGCCGGAAAAATACCCGTCACGTGCAGAAAATCACATCCGTATAAGTCGAGCTTATCGATGTCATGCGTCGAGATCTGCGAAGCCGCGCTGTTCCGTCTGAAATACGCGATCTTCGGGTCGCCCGCCTCGGTCCTGCCTTTCATCATAAACCCGGTCGAAGCCGTGTCCGTCACGGTCACAAGCGCGTCGGAAACGTGGTTGCCTTTCATGCTCTTTAAAATGCGTTTGCCCACCGGGTCGTCGCCGAGGCGCGTGCAGTACAGCGCTTCATGGTCAAGGCGGGAAAGTCCCACCGCCACGTTATATTCCGCACCGGCCACAGCCGCCGAAAAGTGTGTCACATCCTCCAGCTCGCCGAGTTCCTCCGCGATGAAAAGCCCCATCGGCTCGCCGACCAGCACAATGCGCCCGCGCACCTCGTCCTCCGGCTCTTCCGCAGCTTTCTGCAGTTCAGCTTCGTCTACAAACTCCATCTTCATAACGTTTTCCCTTTTAAACCGTCGTCTTCACCACCGTGCAGTGGCCATTAATCTTAATTTTGCCGCTGCCGGCCGGTACAAACAGGCTGTCCGCCGGCTTGAACTCCACTTCGTTCTCGCTGCCGACAACCTTGCCGCTGCCCTCCGTCACAACAAGCGACGCAAACGAATCGCCCGTCACATCAATTTCGACTTCGCCGTCCACAACATATTTCTCCGTCGTAAAGTACGGGCAGGAAGCCAGCGCGCACTTTGTGCCTCCGGGAATCTCCTCCGGCTTGCCCTGCTTGTCGGATGTGTCGCTCGGGGTCAGCTTGGAAACGTCAATGGCCTTATCGATATGCAGTTCACGCGGCTTGCCGTCCGCACCGCGGCGGCCGTAGTCGTACACGCGGTATGTCGTGTTGGAATTCTGCTGAATTTCGCAAATGAGAATTCCCGCGCCGATTGCGTGGATCGTACCGGACTGAATGAAGAACACGTCGCCCTTCTTCACGTCGGCCTTGTAGAGCACATCCGTCAGCGTGTTGTCTTCAATGCGCTTTTTGAATTCCTCTTTTGTCAGCGCACGGTTCACGCCGAAGTACAGCGAAGCGCCCGGCTCGCAGTCCACAACGTACCACATCTCGGTCTTGCCGTATTCGCCCTCCACGCGCAGCGCATATTCATCGCTCGGGTGCACCTGCACGGAAAGCGGCTGCTTCGCATCGATGAACTTGATAAGCACCGGGAACTCCTTAAACTTCGCACCGTTCACACCAAGCGCCTTCGCACCGACTTTTTCCAGATACTCGCCGAATTTCAGCCCGTCATATTCACCGCCGTCTATCACGCTCTGGCCCGCCGGGTGCGTAGAAAGCTCCCAGCTCTCCGCAACCTTTTCATAGTCGCACTTTTTGCCGTAAACGTCGCGCAGCTTTGTGCCGCCCCACAGATAGTCCTTAAATGCCGGGGATAATTTCTCAATCTTCATATTCATTCGTTCCTTTCAAACTGTTTTATATCAAACTTTATCGTCTTGTCGATTCTTTCTCGTGCAGCGGCATATCGAGCACAAGCGGCTGCTCCGGGTCACTGCTGCGCAGCATGTGGATGAGCTTATTCGCCGCAGCTCTGCCCATCTCCACCTTCGGGTGCACAAAAGAGGTAATCTTCACCGGCGAGTATTCCGAAATGCTCGAATCGTCAAACCCGATGACGAGCACATCCTCGGGCACGCGCACATTGTGCTTCTGTAAGAGGTCAATCACCCCATACGCAATCTGGTCGTTGTAGCACACAATGCCGTCACACCCGCGCAGGCGCTCAAACATGTAGTCGCTGTTGTCGGGGCGAAAAAGCCTGCTGCGCTCGGCCGTTGTGTACCAAACCACATTGTCGTCGCCAAGGACGCATCCGTTGTGGATAAGCCCCTCGGAAAAGCCCGCGTAGCGCCCGTGGCCCTGCATGTCGTCAGATTTAAACACGCCGCCGATACGTCTGCACCCCTTTTCAATCAAGAGGTCGACCGCCTGCAAGCCGGCCTTGCGGTCGTCCGTTACTACGTAAACGGAATCGGGTAAATCGCGGTAATAGCTGTTGAAAAACACCACCGGCACGCCCATTTTTTCAAGCCTGCGGTAAAGCTCCACGTTCGGGTTCGGGAACGCCGTCTTCGTGCCCTCCACAATCACTCCGTCCACGCGGCGGGAGATGAGCGACTGCAAAATGCGCGCTTCCTCCTCCACGTGGTTGTTCGTCACATTCAGGGTCAAATCATAGCCCGCGTTCGTCAGCGTCTCCTCAATGCCGCGGATGATCGTCGGAAAAATATAGTCGGAAATATACGTCGTCACAATGGCGATGCTGTTGCCGCGCGGCGTGCGTCGGCTCTCGGAGCTGATATACGTGCCGCTGCCGCGTCTGCGCTCAATAAGCCCCTCCTGCTCGAGGACGGAAAGCGCCTGCCGCACAGTTTGGCGGCTGTACCCGAACTGCTCGGAAAGCGTGTTTTCAGATTCCATGCGTTCGCCGGGCTCATATTCGCCGTTTTTGATCTTCTCCTTGATGGTATCCACCAGAAAGCGATATTTCGCAGTTTTCTTTTCTGTGTCTGCCATGTCATCGTTCCTTTCAAAAAGGATACCTGTTTGCACAGGTTCAATACAACCTTATTATAAAAAGCCGTACAACTTTTTGCAAGACCTTTCGCAAAATTTGTACGGACTTATTTTCAATATATTTTGCAAAAGCACCGGAAAATACGAAAATTTTAAGAAAAAACGCCGCCGCACAGCCCAAAAAGCCATGCAGCGGCAAACATTCTATTTCTTCACTTTCAGCCGAGCATCGCATTGATTTCCGCAAGCACACGCTCATACGCTTCGTTCAGCTTTGCGGCTTCCTCTTCCGTGCCGTCCAGCTTCGTCGTTTCGTACTCTTCAAGCAGCTTCGCAGCATCCTGCTGCAAACGGTCAAGCGTATCTGCGCTCACAGCTTTTTCGATCTCTGTCTCGACTTCCTGCTGTTCCGTCAAGCCCTGCGCCCAATCCGTCTTGGTGTCCGCTTCTGTCTGACGCACTGCGGTAGCATTCATGGCATCCGGGTCGGTCACGTTCGCCTCCGTTTTCGGCGGCACAGCACACGCGGTCAGCAATCCCATCAGTAAAACAAGTAAAATTACAACGGTTCTTTTCATAGCAAATTCTCCCTTCCTCATTGTACCGGAATCGCTTATATTAAAACCATCGGACTCAACTCCTTTATTTAACTAAAGTATACGGTATTCAAGTCTTTTTGTCAATAATTTTACACAGATTTGTCCGCACAATCCCTGCATTTTTGTACTTTTAGTCTTTGCCTCTCATTCGTACTTTTTCCCTCTGTCCAGCATAAAAAGGCGGCATTGCCGCCTTTCGGGAGACCCCCTAATTGGGTCTCCCACGTGCAAACAGTCCACTGGGCTGTTTGCACTCCTATCCTGATTTCTTATAGGCAAAAAGTGTTTCGTCGTCTACGGACGACGACCAAGGGTTTCACCCTTGGAATCTGACAAGCTTTTGAAAAAGCTTGAGCAAAACTTTATTCGCCCGTTTGCACGCAACTACACAGAAAAACCGCCGTGCGGAAAACTCCCACACGGCGGCTCTGATTTATCAAATTTTGCCCGTCTTATTCCACGGTCAGGTCAAACTTAAACGTGAACGTCTCGTCGTCAAACTGCATCGCCTTCGCAAGGCGCGGACCGCAGCTGTTGGAGCCTACGCCGCTCATCTTGCAGTCGAAGCAGAACACATTGTCGGGGCTTTCCGTAAGCTCGTAATTGTGCATCTTCTCCGTCATTTCCTCCTGCGTGTAGTGCGAAAGGTTGAACGAGAAGTCCTCCGGGCTCGTCACGGTCACAGCACCCGCGCCGTCTGTGATCGTCACCCGCGCACAGCCGAAGTGGCTGCCGTTCTCCTGCGGCTTCACGTAGTCCTCAAAAAGGTCGTCCGCCGTCTGCGCAAAGTGACCCAGCGAAGACGCATGGTGCTTGTCGCAGTACGATTCATACGGGCCGTAGCCGTAATATTCCGCCGTGTCAAACGACTTCGGCAGGAACATTCTAAGGCCGAATCTCGGCAGGAACGGACGCTCCATGTCGCGCTTACCGTTGATCTCCGCTCTTACCTTGCCCTCGGCGTCCACCGTAAAGCGGCAGTCAAGGTGCAGGAACGGTCTGCGGTACACCGCCGCAAGGCTCAGCTTGCAATCGATCACAACAACGCCGTCTTCCTCTTTCGCGTTGCAGGCATAGACTTTTATCGCGGGTTCGTTGTAGCCGGCCTGCTCCCATTCCTTGCGCACAAACTGGTCGTTGTCCGTCGGTGCACGCCACACGTTCCACGTCATCGGGCGGGTCATGATGTTCACATTGTTCTTCACCATAGACGTAAACACGCCCTCGGTCTTCGAGAACACATAACGGAAGCTGTCGCCCGTCACCGTCACGGCGCGGCTGTCCTCCACCGCAACAACAAAGCCCTTTCTAAGCGCTTCTTCCTTGCGTGCTCCGCGGGAAACGATCAGCTGGTCAAAGCCGAGCGGGTGTCCCTTCTCAAAGAACACGCTGTCGTTCTTCTTCGCGCTGTACTGCAAAAGCACCGCCACGTCGCCCTCCGTCGGAATTGCATCCGGCAGCGTAATGACACCGCTTTCGTGCGGGGCAATCTTGATGTCGTCCATCACGCCGCAGGCCACCGTATCGCCGTCCTGCTGAATCTCCCAGGAAAGCGTCAAAAATTCTTCCGTATTCGTAAAATCGCGGTAATTCGTCAGCTGAATTTCCCCCGTTTCGCGGTTCACAAGCGCCGCGCGTACCGGGCGAATGATGTTTTTATATTCGAGTAAACCCGTATGCGGTGTACGGTCGGGGTACACAAGGCCGTCCATGCAGAAGTTGCCGTCGTGCGGATATTCGCCAAAGTCGCCGCCGTAGCGGAAAATATCGCGGTTGTCGGGCGTCGTGCCGCCGTAAACGGCGTGGTCGCACCATTCCCAAACAAAGCCGCCCATAAAGCGGTCATACTTCATGATCAGCTGCTGGTACTGCTCCGCATCTCCGGGGCCGTTACCCATCGCGTGGATGTACTCGCAAAGCACCAAGGGCTTCGTGTACTTCGGGTCGACCATATATTCATCAATCCACTCCGGCGCCGAGTACATGCGGCTCTCCGTCGTCAGGGAAGACAGATCGTTCTTGTGGCCGCGCGCATCGTAATACGTATTCTCGTAGTGCGTCAAGCGGGACGGGTCATATTCGCGCACCCATGCGCCGGCCTTCTCAAAGCTCGGGCCCCAGCCGGTCTCATTGCCGTAAGACCACATCAGCACGCACGCGTTATTCTTGTCGCGGATGACGCTGCGCTGAATTCTGTCCATAATCGCCTTGTCGAAAATCGGGTTCAGTGCGTTGTCCGCATATTCGTCCATGCCGTAGCCGCCGGTCTGCGCCGCCGCACCGTGGCCCTCAATGTCCGCCTCGGCAATAACATAGAAGCCGTATTCGCTGCAAAGCTGTAAGAACCACGGCGCGTTCGGGTAGTGGCTTGTGCGCACTGCGTTGATGTTATGCTGCTTCATCAGGAACAGGTCGCGCTTCGCCTGCTCGCGGCTGATGGTGTAGCCCGTCACCGGGTCGCTGTCGTGGCGGTTCACGCCGCGCAATTTGATTTTCACATTGTTGAAATACAGAACGCTGTCGCGGATCTCAATTTTGGAGATGCCCACCTTCTGCTCAATCACTTCATCCGCCGTGCGGAACACGATCGTGTACTGGTACGGGTCCTCGGCATTCCAAAGGTGCGGGTTTTCGAGCGCAAAGTTCGGCTCCGCGCCCGCCGTGCTTTCGAGCAGAGCGCCCTCGGCGTCATACAGCTCCGCCGTCACGTCCGGCAGCCCGATAAAGTCCATCTCCACGCGGATATCCGCATGGGAAAGGTCATCGCTCACCGTCGTCTTTACAAAGTAATCGCGGATGTGCGCCAAAGGTCTGCGGATGAGGTACACGTCACGGAAAATACCGCTCATGCGCAGCTTGTCCTGATCTTCCAGGTACGAGCCGTCACACCACTTTACAACCAGTACCGCCACGGAGTTTTCACCCTCGTTCAGTAAATCGGTGATGTCAAACTCGCTTGTCGAATGCGAAACCTGGCTGTACCCTGCAAACTGCTCGTTGATCCACAGATAGAAGCAGGAGTCCACGCCCTCAAAGTTCAAATAAATTTTCTGCGTCAGGTCTTCCGCGTTCATGCAGAAGCGGCGCAGATAAAGGCCGCAGGGGTTCTCGTCCGGCACATACGGCGGGTCATACGGGAACGGATAGCGCACGTTCGTGTACTGGTGGCGGTCATAGCCCGCATTTTGCCAGCAGGACGGCACCTCAATCTCGTCCATATCCTCTTCGTCAAAGCAAATCTCACCCTCGGAACCCTCCGGGAACACGTCTAAAAACGAGTCAAAATACCGAAACGACCATGTGCCGTTCAAAAGACACACTCTTGTGGATTCTTCCCCATCCTCCGGTGCCTTCGGCAAGAAGTAGCTGCGATTCTGGCAGGTACCCACGTGCAGCACGTCCGGATTTTCGTGCATTTTCTGAAATTCCATTTTCAATACCGTTCCTTTCCTGCGTGAAAACGTTTTCCACGCGTGTGTTGAAACACTCCAAAATTCAGTTGAAGCGATTTAGAACCTATGCTATAATGAGCGTACACAGATGGGGATTTTTCCGCATCCCCTCTACTACAAGATTACATGAAAAAAAGGTGCGGGTCAAGCCCGTAACCAAATAAATTTTGAGAAAGGAACAAAAACCATGACGATACAAATTCTGCTCGCCGCCCTGTTCCTTGCGGCAGTGCTGTGGCTCGGCTTTCGTGCCGCGCCGGAAACGGAGGGCGCCCCCGTCCGCCGCGCCCGTATAAAGGAAGCTACGGTCTTCGGCCTGCCTCCCATGCCCGTCTTCTGCGCCGTGCTCGCTTTGGGGCTCATCCTGCGCTTTATTCTGGGCTACAACATCAACGGGTTCGAGGCCGACATCTCCTGCTTTAAAGCGTGGGCCGCCTATACGCACGATTACGGCTTTAATAACATGTATTACCGGGACTTCTTCCTCGATTATCCCCCCGGCTATCTCTACGTGCTCTACATCATTGAGGCGTTCCGCCGCCTGTTCGGTGTCGACCAATACGCGCAGAGCTATACGCTCATGATAAAACTCGCACCCATTTTGTCGGACGTCGCCTGCGCCGCGGCACTTTGGGTACTCGCCCGCAAAAAGCTCGGTGAAAAAAGCGCACTCCTTATCGCGTTTTCCTATCTTTTCTGCCCCGCCGTCATCGTCAATTCCTCCGTCTGGGGTCAGGCCGATAGCTTCTGCGCGCTTCTGCTCCTCTGCACACTGCTGCTTCTCTGGTACAACCACACGCCGCTCGCCGCGTTCGTCTACGGCTTCGGCATCTTAAGTAAGCCGCAGATGCTCATTTTCGCGCCGGTGCTCATTTTCTGGGTCATCCGCAAAAAGGACTGGAAAAACCTCGTCCTCGGGCCCATCATCGCCCTTGCGACGATTCTCCTATTCTCCACGCCGTTTATAAAGAATTTCGATTACCTGAAGCTCATCGAAATCTACACCGGCACCATCGATTATTATAATTACTACACCATCAACGCCTATAACGTCTGGGCACTCTTCGGGCTCAACTGGGCTGCCCTGCCGGAGCACAGCACTTGGCTGCAATTCGGCGTGCCGCTCGCAACCGTCCTCGCAGGCCTCTTACTGCTGAAATCGAAGCGCGACGACGCCGTTTTCGCCTGCCCCACCGTTTTAATGTTCACGGTCTACATTTTCTGCGTCAAAATGCACGAGCGTTATCTGTTCCCCGTGCTCCTGTGCCTGCTGCTCACCTACGTTTTCACAAAGGAAAAACGCTTCCTGCTCCTGTTCGCGGGCACATCCACGGTGCATTTTTTGAACGTTGCCTATGTGTTGTACCTCAATAACGCCTACATTCCCCCCACGTCCATTCAAATCCTGTTTCTCTCCGCGCTGCACGTGCTCCTGTACATTTATATGCTCTATATCACGTACCGCTGCTTTATTTCCGAAAAAGCCCTGCGCCCGCTCCCTGCGTTTAAAACACAGAAAGCCGCCTCGGCCGAACAGCACACAAAGCCCGCCGCAGCGCCCGAATTCTCCCTCATCACCGACAAGAATCATAACGTCCGCCTGACGCGTGTCGATCTTCTCTGCATCGCCGTCGTTACCCTCCTTTACGGCATCGTCGCGTTCACGAATCTCGGTGATCACGAGACCGCCAATACGACATGGACGCCCCAAAACGGCGAATCCGCCGTCTTTGAGACCGACGACGCGTACAGCGAATTTTTCTACCTGCCCGGCATCGCCCCCGCGGATAACGGCATCGGCCAGCGCGTCGGCACCAATATGAAGATCGAGGTTTCAAACGATCAAACCAACTGGACGACCGCCGCCGAAAACACGGACGGCAGCGTCTATGCGTGGAAAAACGTCTCCGTCGCCGCCACCGGCAAATATATCCGCATCACGTCTATGTGCGACGACCTCGCCATCAACGAGTTCTCACTCAAAAAGGCAGACGGCACCGGCTTTGCAACGCTCACCGCCGTCTCCGGCAACGCGTGGCAGCTCACGGATGAGCAAAACACCGTCCCGCTCTACCCAAGCTACATGAACTCCACCTATTTCGACGAAATCTACCACGCCCGCACCGCCTACGAGCACATTTTGGGACTCGAGCCATACGAAAACACGCACCCCACGCTCGGCAAGCTCATCATCTCGGTCGGCATTCGCATCTTCGGCATGAACCCGTTCGGCTGGCGCTTCATGGGCACGCTGTTCGGCGTTCTGATGCTCCCTGCGCTCTACCATTTCTTAAAGCGCCTCTTTGGCTCCACGTTCCTCTGCACCGCCGGTACCGTCCTCTTTGCGTTCGATTTCATGCACTACGTCCAAACACGTATCGCGACCATCGATACCTACGCCGTGTTCTTCATCATTTTAATGTACGACGCCATGCTCGTGTTTATTCAGCACGATTTAAAAACCGACAGCTTCAAAAAGCTCCTGCCCCCGCTGCTTTTAAGCGGCATCTTCATGGGGCTCGGCATCGCAAGCAAGTGGACGGTCGCCTATGGCGCAGTCGGCCTCGCCGTGCTGTTCTTCGGTAAGCTCATCGTCTCTTACCGCGAAGAGAAAGGCCACGCCGCCGTGCAGAAAGCGCTCCTTAATAAATCCATAAAGCTCTGCCTCTGGTGCTGCCTGCTGTTCATCTCCATTCCGTTCGGCATCTACTTTACGGCGTTCCTGCCGCTCACCACATTGCCGCATAACCGCTACAATGTTTTCGGCCGGTTCATCGCGTACCAAACGCATATGTACAACTATCACTCCACGCTGCAGGCGACCCACCCGTTTGAGTCCCCGTGGTATCAATGGCCGTTCGATATCCGCAACGTGTGGTATTACGGCAATTACAGCGCCGACAGCGAGGGCCACATCCGCACCATTTCGGTGCTCGGCAACCCGCTGTTCTTCTGGGCGTGCGTGCCCGCCACCGTGTACGCGTTCGTAAGGGCCGTAAAACGGCACTCCCGCACCGCGCTCATCTGTGTCATCGGCTTCTTGTCCGCGTATCTGCCGTGGGTACTCGTGCCGCGCTGCACGTTCATTTACCACTATTTCACTGCCGTGCCGTTTATTCTCATCGCGCTCCTCATCGCGTATCAGCGCCTTGAAGAAACAGCTTCCCTGCGCCGCGTCGTCTTCACAAAAGGCGCCGTTACGCTCACAGTCGGCAGAATTCTCCTGCTTGCCTGCGTCCTCGTGCACATCCTTATGTTCATCGCGTTCTACCCCGTGCTCACCGGCACCCTCACCACGCAGAACTACGCCAACGCTTTAGAATGGCTCCCCAGCTGGTTCTTTATCTAAGACCCCCGAGCTAACGACAACGGTGGTTGAAAGTTTTCGCCAGCCTTTTTCAAAAGGCTGCGGATTCTTAGGGCAGCGCCCTGAGTCGTCGTTCGCAAACGACGAAACCCTTTTGCCTACCCAAAAATCAGGAAGATAGGCGGAATGATCCAGTGAATCATTCCGCCGCAAGGAACCCTATTAAGGGGTTCCTTGACGGTCGATCGAATGTCGACCGTAGAATAAGAAAAATCGCCGCACTCTCGTTTTCCCCTCTGAGAGCGCGGCGATTTTTATGCCTGCATATATAAAATTTCTTACCCCTTCACCGACTCCGTCGCCGCCGCACTGTTCACCGGCTTATCGAGGTTCTTAATCTCCTTGTTGTAGAGAATCACAAAGAATACAACCGTCACAATGAGCGAAATAAATTCGGAGATTGGGAAGCAGAACCACACAGCGCCGAGGCTGATTTTCGAGAGCAGCCACGCCGCCGGCACCAGCACAACCAGCTGACGCATCACAGACTGCACAAGGCTGTACATGCCGTGGCCCGTCGCCTGAAACAGCGTCGAAAGCGCAATGCCGATCGCCGCCATCGGGAAGTGGATCGCGATGATTCTAAGCGCCGAGTCGCCGATCTCGTGCAGCTCTGGCGTCGCGTTAAAGATGGAAATCAGCGTGCCCGGGCAGATTTCAAACACGATAAGACCCGCAATTTCAATAATAAGCGCAATCACGCAGCCGATCTTCACCGCACCCGTCACACGCTTCTTGTTGCGCGCACCGTAGTTGTAGCCCATAATCGGCATGAGCCCCTGCGTCAAGCCGAACACCGGCATAAACACAAAGGACTGCAATTTAAAGTAAACACCGAACACATTCACGGCCACTGCGGAAAATCCTGCCAAAATGCCGTTCATTGCCATGGTCATCAGCGTACCGATGGCGTTCATCACGATGCTCGGCAGACCCACAACGTAAATGTCTTTCATCGTCTTGCCGTGGAAATGGAAGCCCTTAAATTCCAGCGCAATCGCGTGGTTGCCGAAAAACAAAATGCAAAGGCCCACAATCATCGAAAGGATCTGGCCGCCAACCGTCGCATACGCCGCACCGGCCACGCCCATGTTGAAGTTGAAAATGAGGATCGGGTCAAAGATGATGTTTGCCACCGCGCCCACAAGCTGAATGATCATCGGCATCACCATGTTGCCCGTCGCCTGTAACATTTTTTCAATGACCGCCGCAAAGAAGAAGCCGAACGATGCTACCGTCACAATCGTGATGTACGTCGTGCCCATGCTGAGCACTTCCGCGTCCTGCGTGTAAAGCGCCGTAAACGGACGCGCCACAATCGCACCGAAAACCGCAAAGACCACATACGTGATCGCGGAAAGAATAATGCCGTGCGTCGCCGCGTTGTCCGCCGCCTCCTGGTCGCGCTCGCCGAGTCTACGGGAAATGAGTGAGCTCACGCCCACGCCGGTGCCCACGCCGAATGCCACCAACAGGTTCTGAATCGGGAACGCCAGCGAGACCGCCGTCAGTGCGTTCTGGCTCACCTGCGCCACAAAGTAGCTGTCCACAATGTTGTAAAGCGCCTGAATCAGCATCGAGAACATTGCCGGCAGTGCCATCGTCAAAATCAGCGGCAGCATCTTCGCGGAGCCCATGCGGTTGTTTGCCGGGTCCTCAAGCTTCACCGTTTTTTCCGCCATAAAATCAAACTTCCTTTCTTTTTTGTAAATTCTTTTGTAAATCTCTACGCTCCAAACGCGGTTTTTCGCATGAAAAGACTTCGCCGCAAGCACGGCGAAGTACGCTGTTTAAAGCCTTTAGTTTTCATTTTGTCCGACCGTTATCCTGTTCAACAGTCTAAAATCGAACTGATACAGTATAACACACTTTATTTTTCACCGCAACACTTCGCATAAAAACGCGCATTTTCACCAATTCCGCGCCCCAAAACAAGCCCTATCGTCACAGAATATTCACCTTTTGTTCTTGCATTCGACGCAATAAATCGGTACAATAAATACAAACTGGTCATACTCTGCACAAACAGGGGATTTCCGGGAGGAAACGGGGTCGCTTTTCGCCCCGCAATATTGAAATAAGGAAGGTAGAAATTTATGGCATCCGGCAAAATCATGATCGTAGACGACGATAGAAATATCTGTGAGCTTTTAAGATTGTATATTGAAAAGGAAGGCTTTGAAACGGCCATTGCAAACGACGGTAAGGCGGCCGTGCAAATGTTTGATTCCGTCAACCCGGACCTCATGCTGCTCGACATCATGCTCCCGGAGCTCGACGGCTGGCAGGTCTGCCGCGAGATCCGCAAAAAGTCCCAGTGCCCCATCATTATGCTGACGGCCAAGGGCGAAGTGTTCGATAAAGTCCTCGGCTTAGAGCTCGGCGCGGACGATTACGTCGTAAAGCCCTTCGAGACAAAAGAGGTCATCGCGCGCATCAACGCCGTCCTCCGCCGCATTGGCAAAAAAGAATCCTCTCAGGTGAAAGAAGTTCACTACGAGAATCTCTCCATCAACCTCACAAATTACGAACTCAAGGTCAAGGGCGTCCAGATTGACACTCCGCCGAAGGAAATGGAGCTCATCTATCATCTCGCCTCGAACCCGAACCGCGTCTTCACGCGTGACCAGCTCCTCGACGAAGTGTGGGGCTTTGATTATTACGGCGATTCCCGCACCGTAGACGTGCACGTTAAGCGCCTGCGTGAAAAACTCGAAGGCGTTTCCGATAAATGGTCGCTTAAAACCGTCTGGGGCGTCGGCTATAAGTTTGAAGTGAAAGAATAAGCCGGCGAAAGGAAGGATTCCCCTTGCAAAAATCCCTGTTCGGAAAATACCTGCGTGTCACCATGGTCATCGTGCTCGCCAGCTTCATCGTGCTCGGCAGCGTCATGATGTTTGTGTTCTCGCAGTACACCAAAAGCGATAAGCGCAAACTGCTTATGCAAAACGCCTCGTCCATGGCGTCCATTACTTCCGTCGTAGACATCACGAATAACGGTGCACCGGAGCTTCTGAAAGTCTTTGTGCGCACGTTCTCTCTCAATATCGATGCCGATATTTTCGTCACCGATCTCGAGGGCAACGTCCTGTTCGGTGCCTATGCCAACAGCACCTCAAATATCGGCGCAAATTTCATCCCGCAGACGAAGATTTCGGCAGACATCGTAAAGTGCGCGTCCGAGGGCTCCTATACCGGTGACGGACGCAAAAACGGCATTTACGATACCCCGTACTACGTCGTCGGCGTGCCGCTTTATTCCGTCGCCGAAACATCATCTTCCGCGGCAGGAGGCGAAAACAGCACCAGAGTGCCCGTCGGTGCCGTTTTTGCCGCCATGAACGCTGCCTCCCTCACGGAGTATCAGTTCGCCGCACTGCAAATGTTCCTCATCGCCGCAGCCGCCGCGTTCATTCTGGCGTTCGTTGTCGTCGGCCTCTTCTCCTACCGGCTCGTCAAGCCCCTGCGGCAGATGTCCGCCGCAGCCAAAAGCTTCGGCGACGGCGATTTCTCCATCCGCGTGCCCGTCACAAGCAACGATGAGATTGGCCAGCTTGCCACCGCGTTCAACAACATGGCAGATTCGCTCTCCGGCAGCGAAAGCATGAACCGCAGCTTCGTCGCGAACGTCTCGCACGAGTTAAAGACCCCGATGACAACCATCGCGGGCTTCATCGACGGCATTCTGGACGGCACCATTCCGCCGGAGCGCCAGTCGCATTACCTGCACATCGTCTCCGACGAGGTCAAGCGCCTCTCGCGTCTTGTCCGTACTATGTTAAATCTCTCCCGCATCGATAACGGCGAGCTGAAGCTCCGCCCAAACGATTTCGATATTTCCGAAACCGTCCTCTCCACCGTGCTCACGTTTGAAAAGAGCATCGACGAAAAGAAGATTGACATCCGCGGGCTCGATACCTTGCAGCCCATGCAGGTGCACGGCGATGAAGACCTTTTGCATCAGGTCGTCTATAACCTTGTCGAAAACGCCGTCAAGTTCACAAACACCGGGGGCTACATCTCCTTCAACGTCTCGGACAGCATCGACCGCATCGTCGTCACCATCGAAAACAGCGGCTCCGGCATCCAGTCCGATGAGCTCCCCCTCGTGTTCGAGAAGTTTTATAAGACCGATAAATCGAGAAGTCAGGATAAAAACGGCATGGGTCTCGGCCTGTACCTTGTCCGCACCATCATCAAGCTCCACGGCGGCGACATTTCCGTCTCCTCCGTCGTGAACGAGTACACCCGCTTCTCGTTCTATATTCCGAAGCCGCAGGAACCCCCGAAGTTGAAGTACAATACCGGCTCCATCCCGGTCACCGTGCCGGTCGAAGATGCCGTCATCTCGGAACGCCCCAAAAAGGAGCACCACGGCCACAAGGATAATAAAGAGCCCGATCAGAAATAAATCCAAAAGTGAGGTATCACACCATGGACGATTTTGAAAACAAAACCCCGGAAATGCAGGAGCCTGCTTCTTCCGAAGACAATATCCCCGAAACACCGGAAACCGCGGAGACCATTCCCGCAGAGCCCACCGTTTCTGATGAACCGGCCGCTCCCGTAGAACCGACTGTCACCCCGGAACCGACCGTTTCCGATGCCCCCACGGCAGAGCCGCTCCCGAATGCCGAGCAAGCGCCGGAAGCCCAGCCCATCCCGAACGTGAACATTCCGCCGCAGCCGCAGCCCGTTCAGCATACCGGCTATTATCCCCCGCAGCCGCCGTATCAGCCCTACCCGTACAACACGCAGCCAAACGCCCCGCAGTACGGAAACCCGCCGTATGGCTATGCAAACTACAACACCCAGCCGCAGCCGGGGCAGTACCCGCCGCCCTACGGACAAGGCGCTTATCCCCCGCCGTACCCGCAGAATATGCAAAATCCGTATCCGCATCCCGCACCGCAAAAAAGGAAAATGCCGCTCGGGTTGCGTATTCTCATCATCGTCATGTCCGTCCTCGTCGCAGGCTCCGTCATCGGCTTTGCTTCCTACGGCATCTACGCCGCCGTGAACCGCGGTTACGGCGTCACAACGCTGCCGAGCGATCCGCTCATCCCGAACTTCCCGCATGAAGACGACGGCAGCGACAGCGAAACGCCCGGCGAAGACGAAACGCCCGATACGGACGACAGCTTCACCCCGCCGGACATCGCCGTCACTCCGAATACGGAGGGCATCACCTTAGATAAAGAGCCGAATACCGCCGAGCTCGATATCGATGCCGTGTACGATAAGGTCATCCCGTCCACCGTGCTCGTCATCACGCAGAGCGGCGAAACGCAGGGCACAGGCACCGGCATTTTCGCAACGGAAGACGGCTACATCATCACGAACAGCCATGTCATTTTAAATTCCAAGTCCGTTTCCGTGCAGGTCAAAACGTATGACGGTGAACTTCACGACGCCGTCGTCGTCGGGTTCGATAAAACCACCGACCTCGCCGTGCTCAAAATCGACGGCACAGGCTACATGCCCGCCGAGTTCGGCGACAGCGATGACCTGCGCATGGGCCAGTGGGTCGTCGCCATCGGCAACCCGGGCGGCGAGCAGTTCTCCGGCTCCATCACGCGCGGCGTCATCTCGGGCCTTAACCGTTCCGTCGGCTCGTACAGCTCGAACGGCATGACGTATATCCAAACCGACGCCGCCATCAATCCCGGCAATTCCGGCGGCCCGCTCGTCAACTTACACGGTCAGGTCATCGGCATCAGTTCCGCTAAAATCGTCTCCGAGCAGTACGAGGGCATGGGCTTCGCCATCCCGATCACCGGTGCAAAGAGCATCATAGACGACCTGCTTGCAGGCGGTTATGTGCAAGGCCGCGTCCGCTTCGGCATCAAAGGCACCGCCATCACCCAGATGCAGGCCGCCATGTATGACGTCCCGCAGGGCTTCATGATCAGCGAGATCGACGAAGACAGCTGCTTTAACGGCACAGACGTGCAGGCGTATGACATCATCACCGCCATCGATGATACCGAAACGAAATCGCTTGAAGAGCTCGCAAACGCACTTTTAAATTATAAGCCCGGCGATACCGCCGAGATCCACCTGTTCCGCCCGAACGAGAGCGGCGTAGGCGGCGAAGAATTCACCGTCACCGTCACCCTGCTCGAAGATAAAGGCGAAACGCAAGGCTAACACCTGCCTGCGGCAAGCGAATGAATAAAGTCTTTAGTCAAGTTTTCTTCGAGAAAACTTGTGAATTCCAAAGGCAGCGCCTTTGGTCGTCGTCCGCAGACGACGAAACACCTTTTGCCTCCCAAAAATCAGGGCGGGAGAACAAACAGTCCGGTGGACTGTTTGTTCGTGGGAGACCCAATTAGGGGGTCTCCCAATGAATTTGCACGGCAAATTCATAAAAACTGCCTTTAGAAATCCCTTAAAATACACACAATACACCAAGAAGCGCGCAGCTCCTCAAAAAGCTGCGCGCTTCTTTTTTAATGATATATCTCTCTTTGTTCGATATGATATTTTCCTCGCGGAAAATGATATAACGCCTTATCTGAACGCCAACACCGCGTACGTTACGCCGCTTTCGTTCAGCGATGCCATGCCGCTGCCGTCCGTCGGGGCGGTTTGGGTCTGGCGCACCGTCACCTGCGCCGTGGAAAGCGTCACGCCAAGGCTGTTCTGGCCGCCTGCCGCTATGCCGGCGTATTGCTTTGTGCAGCCCGTCGTCGCCTGCGAAAACGGCTTGCCCACCGCAAAAACAATCACCGCACTCGGACTGAAGCCGAATAAGATCGTGCGCGAAGCCGCACCCGTGCCCGTGTACGTGTGCACCTCCGTCGGCATATCTAAACGCTTTCTGCGCGTGTCATCTAAATGCAGGTTATCGTTTTGAATGTGCCCGCCAAGCTGTGACTCTATGGCTTCGTTGTCCGCCACAAAATCCACACGGCGCGGCTTGTCCGTCCCCTCCCAAAGGCAAAGGCCGAGAACCGTTGATTTTTTACTTGCTGCCATGTTTCTCCTTTCCGCTCATAAAACGTCGAGCGCGTTCCAAGTCTTGTTTCGAAGGTCGAGCACATTCCACGAGCTCCCCGCCGCGTCCTGTGCGTCCCACGTGTTTTTGCCGAAATCGAACACCAAACTGAGGTGCGCAGGCAAAAACGCGCGCGCTTCGCTTTCCGCCGCCGCTTCGGAAATGCCCATGGTAGAGAGCACATTTATGTTCAGCACGCCGCCCTTTTGCGGGACGAGCTTCCCGTTGATGCCTGCCGCCAAAAGCTGCTTTTGCATCGCTTCCACTGTGTGGTCTGCGGGGGTCACCGCGCCGCGGGTCAGCAGCATCGCGCGCCGGTTTTTCGTGCTGTCCACGGATGGCACCACGCGGAACAGCGATTCAAACGCTTTCAGCCCGTCCTCCTCCGCCGTCTGCACAAACGCGTCGCGCCGCACATGAGAAAGCGTATCATACACGAGTTCAAGCCCCTTTGCATACGCCGCAAGCTCTGCCGAAAGCCACTTGTCTTCGCCAAAATACAGCCCCGTTTTTTCGAGCATCGCGCGCATGCGGGTTTCCAGTTCCGTCATTTGCCCTCCTTACTGCGTCTCCAGCACATTTACAGCGCCCGCCGTGACGATCTCCCCGGCGTTCGGCGTAAAGTCCGCCACGCTCGCCGGCACCGTGCAGTTTTGTGCTACGCCCGTCTCCATCACCGCATGGATTAGCCCCGCCGTCACAAACGGCTCGCCCACCTCAAACGCATTCAGGTACGCCGTGATTGCCGCCGTGCACGATGCTTTCGCATCTTCAAACGCGCACCCGTCCTTCGGCTTCACGTAAACTGTCACCGGCTTTTTCACAGCCACCGCTGCAGCCACCGTCACGTCCACACTGATCTCCTTGAGCTTTTCGAGCGTCTCTCCGACTTTTCCGAGCACCTCGTCCGTCACCGCGCCGTTGTCGCCGTACAGGTACACTGCCACCGTGTTCACACCGTTTGCGCGCGGCACCACCTGAACGCTTTTCACGCCCGGTGTCATCAGCGCCGCACGGCGGTACGTCTCCGTGTTCGAGCCGTTCGGCAGTGCGTAAAAGCACCGCAAAAGGCGCGTGCGCAGCGCTTCGTCGTCCTCTTTATCCGCGCCACCCGTAAACGGCACATCGTTCGTCACGCTTTCAATGCCGGACGGCGGCGTGATGAGCGTGTTCACCGTACCCTTCGCCGCGTTGCCGCGCCTGCCGCCCAAAACCGCCTGCGCCGCCGCTGTCACCGTTAGTGCGCCTGCGGGCAGCACAGCCGCCTCCGTCGTCTCATATTCCACCGCGTTTTCGCCGCTTGCCGCACACACCGTGCCCGCGGGGATCTCCGCCGCGTAGCTCAGCGCCGTTCGGCGCGAAAACGTCAGCGTGCCCACAGATTTCACCGCGTCCTTGCGCACAAGCCCGCGCTCTTCGGCGTGCAGGTCAAGCGCCTCGCCCGCCGCCGTCTGCGGAAAGCAATTCAGCTTCAGCGATTCCGCCGCGCACAGTACCGTATACAACTCGCCTGCCAGTACCTTCAGACGGATCGAAACGTCCGCCGCGTCCTCGGGCTCCACGCCCGCCAGCGTTTTGTATTCCGCCGCCATGTGCGCATAAATTTCCTCAAATTTCACACTTTCGCCCCTTTCACCGCAATCTCCCCCGTGCCGAGCATCGTCTGGAGTCCGAAGATAAACCGCTCCCCCTCACGCCGCACGGAGACCGCCTCAACACCGGCTAAGGGCAACAGCGCCGCCTGCGCATACCGCAGCGCCCGCTCCTCGGCGTGCTCGTCCGCTGCATCCAGCATATAAAACCGGCTGCCGAGCGCGCGGTCATAGCAAAACGCGCCGCGTTTTAGGCAAATGCGGTTATACGCGCGCTGCATAAGCGCGTTAAGCCCCTCGGCCGTCTTCGGCAGCCCTGTCGCCGTCGTCTGCGTTATGCCGTTTAAAATCACGACCTCCACGCTATTCCTCCTTTTTCTCAAACACCTGCCCATTGATGACGACCGTGCCGTCGAGCTTCAAAACGATCTCCGCACCGCCCGCTGAGAACAGCCGCACCTCGCCGGGCAAAAGCGTTCCTGCGTCGTTCACAACGCCAAGGCACACACCGCCGGTCATCACAGCCTCCGTACCCTGCGGCACGCTCACCGCCATGCCGTACGGCACCGTTACAGTCGGTGCACGGCGCTCCAGCTCCGTGCAGACGGAAATCTCCCCGCCGCCCGTCGTCACAACACCCGTTTTCACGCTTTCGGCCTTTTCCGCCGTCTCCTTTTTCGTCAGCCACATGTTCATGCCTCCTTTAAACCGGTTCAAAATGCAGCTCGGTCTTCACGTCTTTCCCGCGCAGCAAAACGTTTTTGGAGATGAGCCGCACCTCGCCAAGATCCTCCGTCCGCATCGTGTCCCCCATGTTCCCGTCTATATAAGAAGCACACGTCAGCTTTAGTCGCTTTGATGCCCTGCGGCTTTCATTTAAAAGCGCCGTCGGTGCTGTTTTCGCATAGGCGGAAAGATACCGCACGCGCACCTGTGGGGCCAAAGGATCGTGATATTCCGCGCTGTATGCGCCCGTCTGCGCGTTTTGCACCGTAACGCCGCTCAGCATTTTGTACGGGCAAAAAATCGCCTCCCGCGCCGTCACCCGGTTGGGCTTCACCGTTTTCGGCACGTAGCTTTCAAAGTGCACGCCGCCGCTTTTGTCCGTATACGGCGTACAGTTTAGATATCTCTCAGAGAACGTTTGCAGCGCTTCAAAACAGCTCACGCCCTTTTCTACGGTCAAAACGCCCTCCACCGGCCGCCTGTCGCCGCCCACGGCGTGCAGCCCCAGCGGCATCAGATACATCCGCTCCAAAAGCCGCAGCGAGGGCAATCTAAGCTCCATCGGTGCCGCCTCGTTGTCGAGCAAAAGCGCCGCGCGGCTGCGCAGGAAGAAGACCTCCGTGCGCGCGCCGTTCCGGCATTTCACGCGGTGTTCGTCCACGATACCGTCAAAGAGCACCGCGCCGTCCTTTTTAAGCACCGCCCCCACAGGCTCTTCCGTAAAAAGCCGCTTTCCCACACTAAACCGCACCGTCAGGCTGTCCGCCACCGTGTCCGCGTCGCTTCTTAAAATCCATTCGCTCGGCTCCTCTTTCGGCGAATGTTTTTCACCGCTCGCAAACACAAACTCAAGCGAAAAATCCGTCACGGAACATGCACCTCCTCGCCGTCTTTCAGCGCCGCAATACACGCGATATGCCGGTTATTCTCCGCCAAGCGGTCAATCGAAACGCCCGTAAAATACGCGTAATCCCACAGGCTCTCGCCCGCCTTCGCGCGGTATGTCCGGCCGGAGACCGCTTCGCTTTTCCCCGCCGTCTCCACAAAGGCGAACGTGTACGGCACCGTGTTTTTCTCCGGCACGCCAATGAGCGCAAGCTCGCTCAAAACCGCCTCAAACGGCCTGTGCCCCGGCAAGTACAGCGTATCTGTTTCACCGAAAAGCGCCTCTAACTCGCGGTAAACCGCCATCGCATTCTCCCCGGTGAAGTGCCCCGTGCCTGCTACGCGCGCCTTGCGCTTGCCGACCGCCTCCACACACTCTTCGCCGTCAACACCCACCGTCTCACGCAGCAAGCACGCCCGCTCGAGTTTTAATTCCGTCGGGTTCACCGGAAACACAAAGCTGCCAAACTGCATCGTCATCAGGTTCATGCAAACCTCCTGTCCGCACGAAGCGGCGCGGGATATCGCCGCTCCTCGCGCTCCAAAATGCCGGAGAGCGCCTGTGCGTTTTTGTATTCTTCTTCCACCTTATGCCTCCGTTCCGCTTTGTGTTCGCTGTGTGATTTTTTCACACGCACCCGCTTCTATCACAAGCTTATTTTCACTCGCCGCTTTCAAAACGCAGTGCGTGTACCGCGCGCCGCCTGTTTGCAGTGTGAATTCGCCGGGGAGCGCCTCCTCGCCGCCCGAAAACCCGTGCAGCACAATCGTGTACACCGCTTTGCCCGCCACCGCCGCATACGGATTTTCCTCGCCGATGGCGTAATAGCGCTTGACCTTCGCTTCGTGCGAAATTTTCACCGCGTCCGCCGTAAATACCTTGTCGCCGATTACCACCGCCGCGCGTGCGTTATCCGCCGCACCCGTCGCCGCCTGCACCGTGCAAAGCGTCACAAGGCAACTGAGCGCCGCCGAGTACGTCGTCTCGCTCCGCTTCACACTGCGCAGCGCACACGGCAAAGACGATACCGCCGCACACACCGCGTCAAACAGCCGCGCGTGGTCGTCCCTTTCGCGCGCATACAGCTGCACGCCGAGCACCGTTTCAAACACACCGTCCGCGTTTTCCTCCTGCATCACGCCCACCGTCACCGCGGCACGCTGCGGAAGCCTTTGCAGCGTGCCCGTAAACGCCGGGCGCACCGCGCAGTCCGGCAAAAGCACTTTCAGCTTTTCCGCAAGCGCCGCACTAAGCTCCGTTCCCGTCATCTTTTTCCTCCTTTTCCAGCACCGCGCGCACGTAAAGCGCCCCGCAAATCCCGCTTTTTTCCTCGGCATATAAAACGCGGAACGTCTCGCCGCCCACAGTCAGCCTCGCGTTCTCCGCGCCGCAAAGCACTTTACCATCGCCGAAGTAGACATACAGCGGCTTCATCGCCCCGCCGAATGTCTCCGTTTCCGCCTGCAAGGCCGTTTTGTCTTCCTTTAGGCGATGCACAACGCCGCGGCAAACGACCTTCTCGCCGCTTATCTCCGCCGTCATCTGCTGCGCCCTCAAAAATACATTTCTCACACCGTGTCCTCCGTCACGCCGAAGTAAAAATCCTCGTCACGCAAAAGCCCGGACACCGCCCGCTCGCACTGCTTTGCATAAGCGAGCGCCCTTTCGCTGCCTTTGTCAAATTCCGCGCGCACCTCGCCCGCCGTCAGGCTTTTCGGCGATGCCGCTTCCTCCAAAAGCCAAAACTGATACGCCGCCTGCGCCGCAGCCGCTGCGCACAGCGCCTCCTCATGCGCGTTTTCTTCCTCCTCAGTGCAGCAAAGGCGCGCTTTCAGCCGCTGCACCGCATCGCCGCTCAGCATCAAAAGCAGGTCTTCGCGGTCGTCATTTGTCAAAAGCTTCAGCCGTTCCAGCACGTTTCGTATCTCCATTTGCCCCTCCTTTTTTTATTCGGCAAAGCCGTACCAAAGCGGTACGGCTTGCCAGAATCGAATAAAATCAGTAGCTAAGGCCCTGTGCGGCGCCGCCGTAGATCTGTGCAAAGCCCGCCACGGCGCTCACGGCCGCGCGCTCCATCTGGCGGTCGATAAGCTTGTCGTAGTCGGTCAGCACATCACCCGCCTGCACCATCTCAAGCGCACAGTTCTTGTCGAGCGCAATGATCTTCTTCGCGTCCATGGACGGCACATGGATGAGCGTCGCGCCAAGCGGCGTAATGAGCTTGCCCGCACCCTTAATGTTGAGGCTCGCCTGCGCGTCCTTAAACTCCGTGATCTTAAGGAGCGCCTGCAAAGCAGTCGTTCCGGCTAGGATCGTATTGAAGTTATAGTCGGAAAGCTTGCCCCACAGCGTCACAAGGTCGTTGTAGGTCGGCGCAGCGGTAAGTGCCGTCACGGTGATGCCCGTATTCGTGCCGTCGCCGTTTAACAGCACGTCCACTGCGTCCTTCATCTGTCTGCGCGCAATGTACGCACCGATCTGACGCAGAATGACCGTAAAGAGGTCCAGTCTGTGGTGGCGCAGCGCTTCGTAGGAGCTGACAATCAGTCTGCCGCGCTTATGCAGCGTTACAAGCGAGCCCGCCGTCTTGATGACCGTCTCCGGAATGGCCGCGCCCTCCGCTACGGGATCTTCGATCTTCTGGTCAGAAGCCGTCGCCGTCTGCACGGTGCGGTAATCGAGCGTGTCGATCTTCGTCACGGTCGCCGCGATGTCCGGCAGGGAAGACGCCATCTCCATGCCCTGGCGCACTGCGCGGGCGACGTATTCCGGGAACAGTGCCGCGCTCTGGGAGGAGGTAAAAAACTTCTCCACGGTGTCGCAGTTCGCACCGCTCACACGAATGCCGAAGCGTTTAAGCTGTCTCTGGTATGCGTCAAGCCCCGCAAACGGTGTGCCCGCGTAGTTCTGGGAGCCGTCCAGCTCCTCCAAAACCTGTGTAAAATTCTTGCCCGGCACGCCGTACATGCCTTTTTCGAGTGTAATGTTTTCAAATGCCATTGTATAGTCTCCTTTCTTAAATGCGGAACGCGCCGTCGTCAGCCGCGTTCGTGTCTTCCGTCTTTTCCGCTGCCAGCTGCGGCATTACGGGCATTTTGCGCTCCGCCGCCTTTGCGAGCGCCGCCGCCATTTCTTCCAGTTCTGCAATGTCGAGCGACTTTGTGATCGCCTCCGTCAGTCCGCGTTTAAACTCCGGCTGCGCCACGGCGCTCAGCTTATAGATGCGTTCGCACAGCGCCGCACGGTAGCGGTCGCCGCACTCCGCGCGGTCGAAAAGCGCTTTCAGTTCCGTTTTGAGCATGTTGAGCTCCTCCTTCGCCACCGTCACGCTGTCTTCGCCGTCCGCGAGCTTTTTTACAATGTCGTACACTGTTTTGACCTCCTTTTTCTTCTCCGATTCTTCAAAGCGCGGCGAAAATTTCTTCACCACGCCCGCCGCGCGCTGTGCAGGCACTGCCACGAATGAGAATTCATACGCGTCCGCCGCGCCGCTTAAAATACGCACACAGCGCTTGCCGTTGTACGTTTTCCCCGGCACGTGCACACAGCTTTCCGCGCCGCACACGGAGCACACGCGCTTTTTCACTGCGCACCCCACGCTGACTTCCTTGCGTATGCCGCTTTCAATGGATTCAATAAACGCCTTCGTCCCGTCGTTTCGCGGCACATACGCCTGTGCAGTGAGCTGTGCATACGGCTCGTTTAAAGATGTTACCTTTCCGGGAATTTCCTTCACCGCAGCGTCAAACACGCGCGCCGTCTGATTTTTGCTCGTCGGCTCGTGGTCTAAAATACCCGTCTTGCCGACAAACAGCTTCGCAAGCTCCTCGAGTGTCTCTTTCGTAAAGCACTCACCGTCTCTATCCACCTCGTTGTCGCACAAAACGACCGAAAACGTATACACCTCCTCCGGCTTATAGGCGCGGCGCGTGTAAAGGTTGATCTTCTCCATCGCCGCTTTATCCGGCTGTACCGCCGTTACCGTTTCGCTCAAGCTTCCCCCTCCTTTAAAAGCTGCTCCGTCTTCGCCATGAGATACGCCGCGTTCGCGTGATCGACTTCGTCCTGCATCGTGATCTCGTTCCAATCGATTTCCACCGTGTCATCAAGACCATTTAGCCGCAGCCACGTTTTGCAGATCTTCAAAACCGCCGGCTCCAAAATTCTGCGGTACGCCGTCAGCTCGCTCGTCAGCATGTCTGCCTGCTGGCTCGACATGCGCTCCGTCGAGGACCACGAAAGCCCCAGCAAAAACGGCGGAATGCCCATTTTCGCCACAATCTGCTCCAGCATCTGCCGCACGGGCACTTCGCTGTCCATCTGCTGCCCGTCCGCGCCGATGGCTTTAATCTGCACGTCGCCCACCGCCACAAAGTCGCTCACGCCGGGGCCGTGCATCGCACGGCTCCACTCCTTTGCAAGCTGCCCCGCGCGGTCACCCGCGTTCATGTAGCCCTCGTTTTTGCACGTCACCGCAAAGCGCACATTGCCCATACGCTCCCAGTTGATGCCGACAGTGCGGTAAATTTTCAAAAGCACCTCGCTCACAAACGGCAGGCCCTTTAAAATGGAGCTTCCCATCGCGCTGCCCGGCATCGGGTTTAAAGCCGAAGTCAAAATGAGCTCCGGGTAGCGGCACGGCTCCGCACGCCCGTCCCTTACGACGAACACGCCCGTTTCAAGCGGCGAGATGAGCCGAATCTCGAGGTCTTCGAGCGACGCATTATACAGCGCCCGAATTTCCCCGTTTGCGAGTACGATCTCCCCAATTGCATTGCCGTACGTTAAAAGCTGCTCAAAATAGGCCGATAAAAAGTTATCGATGCCCATGTTGCAGCCGTTTACGGGCACGGTTTTTAAAAACCCGCGCAGCGCGTTTTCCGTGTGCTTTTCGGGGCAATACACCTCAAACCCGCCGATAAGACGCACCAGCTTGTAGATTGCCGCGTCGATGATCGGCACCTGCTCGCGCAAGGCACGGTACAGTGCACGCTCGCCTGCCGTCACCGGCAGTACCGGCGGGTACCCGCCCTGCGTCTGCACCGAAACGGCCGTGCGCTTCTCCTTTTTCAAAAATCCCAAATGCTAACTCCTTTCCCCGTCTCCCTTTGCACCGCGCAGGCAAAGCTTTCGCCCGCGCCGAGCACCGTGGAGACAAAATAGCGGATGTCGTCCATGGCATGGTCATTCTCCTTCACAGGCACATCCCGCGCGCCGTCGTCTGCCCAGCGGTAGAGGGAAAACTCCCGTACCGCGTCCACGCAGCCCTTTGTCACCTTGATCTGCCCCGTGCGCAGCGCCGTTGCCGTCATGCGGATGCCGTTTAAAACGTCGTTTTTCGCCGCCGTCACTGCAAAACCACGGCTCTGCAAAAGTGTGATAAAGCTCGCCGCCGAGGGGTCGCATACGATCACATCGGGCGTTCTGCCGCGAATGAGCTCCAAAAAGCCCTTAAAGTGCTCCTCGTCCGTGCGCCGCGTGTTTTCAAGCCGCGCGTCAAAGTAATACTCGTCTGCGCGGTACCACACGCCGCACAAAAGCCCCCAAAGGCCCATCGAAGTCGGGTTTACCGTACCGTAATCGATGGACACCGCGTACCGCTCAAAGTCCGCTTTCGGCACTTCGCACAGGAGGTCAAGCGCAAACGGGTAAATCAGTCCCGTCGCCGCCGTCCACTTGCCCTCAATAAACCGGCTGTAAAACGCACCCGAAAACATCGTTCGGTAGCGCTTTCGCACATCTTCACTGAGCGACGGGTTGTCCTCCATCGTAAAGTGCAGGTAAAGCGCGTTTCGGCTCTCGGCTTTCAAAATCCACTCGCGGTAAAACCAGTGCTGCGGGTGCTCCGGGTTGCAGTTGAACCACAGCTTCGCGTTTTTCAGCGAACAGCGCGCAATGCCCTGCTCCACAAAAGAGCGCGGCATCAGCGCCACCTCGTCAAACAAAACGCCGCCGAGCGTCATGCCCTGAATGAGCGCCGCGCTCGATTCATCTCGTCCTCCGAAAAGGTAAAAGCGGTTTTCTCTGCCCTGATACGATAGGATAATCTCGTTCTCTGCCTGCCGCACGCGCATGGAAAAGCCCATAGACTTTAGCTTTGGTATAAGCTCCGCGACCACATTTCTCCGCACAGAACGGATCGTTTTGCCGCACACCGCAAAGCTCGTATTTTGAAAGCGTGCCATCGCCCACAGAAAAAAGGATATCCCCATACAGGTGGTTTTGCCACTGCGCACCGCGCCGTCGCAGATGACGGCAAGCTTATTCCGGTGCGGGCTTTTTTCGCCCCACCAGCACAAGACCTGCATCTGCTTTTCGGAAAACGGCGTCACGGTTTATCTCCGTCTTTCAGCGCCGCCGCACCGCTTTCAATGGCAGAGAGCAGCGCCTGTGCACCCGTCCCGCTCGTCTCGAGCTCGCTGAGGAGCCGCAGCGCTTCGATCCGGTCGAAAAACCGAATTTCCATGCCGCCGTTTTTCGGTCTGCGAATTTCGGAGACGGCGAACAGATCCATGTTTTTCAGCGTGCGCGGGTTCACGTCCTCGCAAAAGAGCAGCCTTACGGCATCGTGAATGCCGCCGAACGCCAATCTGCGAAAGCCCTCCTTCGCCGTTTCGTTCACCATGTTCCACATCCTCTCTGAAAGTTTTGAAGCGCCAAACGGCGTTCGTTTTTTCGTCCGCCCGTTTGTCTCTTCACCCATACCCCCAAAACGCAGAAAAGTTTCCCTCAAAAGGGAAACTTTTCAAATGCATGTCCTCCGATGTCCTGCAATGTCCTCCGATGTCCTGCGATGTCCGGCGGTTTTTATTTCATTTCAGACTCCCTCTGATTGAGGAAAAAGAAGAGATAACGCGCATCAACGCATGCTCACAGCTATATAAAAAGGGCGGCTTTGAGCCGCCCTTTCAGGGAACCCATGCAACTGGGTTCCCTACGGCTAAACAGTCCGTGGGACTGTTTAGCCTACCTTCTTAGTTTTTTGTTAGGCAATAAGATTTCGCTTTCTGCGGAAAGCGACTTAGGGCGCTGCCCTAAGAACCCGCAAGTTTTCTGAAGAAAACTTGATCAAAGACTTTATTTGTCGTTCTCCGTGAGCACATCGTGCATCAAAAACGGCAGACATTTTTCGAATTTCACGCCCCAAATGGTGTTGTCACCGCACGCTTTTCTCGTTTCTTCTATGCACTTTGCGGTGTACCGCACGGCGGCGGCACAGGCTTCCTTTACCGTTTTGCCGTTTAACATCGCCCCCAGCATCACGGCCGCGAAAATATCCCCCGTGCCGTGGTATTTTCCCGGCACGCGGTCGGAAAGCACCAGCGCCGTCTCGTCTTTTTCCCTATCGTAGCACGCCGCGCCGATTTTCTTCCCGTCCGTATACGCACCCGTCAGAATGACGATCTTCGACCCAAAGTCGGAAAGGGCTTTCATTACTCTTTTAAGCTCCCTTTCGTCATACGGCCCGTCCTTAAACGGCTCGTGCAAAAGGCAATACGCCTCTGTCATGTTCGGCGTTAAAATGTCCGCTTTTTCGCAAAGCCTCGTCATGCTCTGCGCCGTTTCTTTATTAAAAATGCCGTACAGCGCGCCGTTGTCGCCCATCACGGGGTCTACAAGGCGCAGCGGACGGCTGTGTTCGTCCGTAAACAGCTCGAAGATTTCCCGCACAGTGTCAATCTGCTCGCGGCTGCTGAGGTACCCGGAGCAGATGCCCTCAAACTCGGCCCCCTCGCGCTTCCAGTGCTGTGCCGTTTTCAGCATATCGTCCGTTAAATCGCGGTACACGGGATCTTTAAAGCCGCCGTGTGTGGAAAGCACCGCCGTCGGCAGCACGGATGTCTCGCACCCCAAGGCGGACAGCACCGGCAGCATCACCGTAAGCGAGCATTTCCCCGCACCGGAAAGATCGTTGATGACCGCCGCGCGGCGCGGTTTTTCTTCTGTATTTAAAAACTGCATCGGGTTTTTCCCTCATTTCAAAAGTATTTCCGCTTTTATTGTAACCGCGGCGGAAAATAAAGTCAATTAGCGGTTTACAGGTGAAAAAAAGAATGGTAAAATAAAGGGTACACGTACAGGCATGCCCTGTACCCGCGAAAGGAGCTTTCTATGAAAACCGAAAAGCAACGCAAGCTCATCGTTCGCATCGGCGCGGCGATTTTGGCCGGGCTGATGATCCTCTCGGCACTTTCCGCCGTACTATTCAGTTGAATACATTCAACCGTAGAAAAAATTAACCCCTTGAAAATACATTGTAAAGGAATGATCCACCCATGAGTAAACCGAAGTATTATATTTCGACGGCTATCGCCTACACCTCCAGCCGCCCGCACATCGGCAACACGTATGAGATCGTGCTCGCCGACAGCATTGCGCGCTATAAGCGCATGGAGGGCTACGATGTCTACTTCCAGACCGGCACGGACGAGCACGGCCAGAAGATTGAAGAAAAGGCCAATGCCGCCGGCATCACCCCGAAGGAATATGTCGACAACGTCGCGAAGATTGTCAAGGCGAACTGGGACGTGATGAACACCTCCTACGATAAATTCATCCGCACCACGGACGATTACCACGAAAAGCAGGTACAAAAGATCTTTAAAAAGCTCTACGAGCAGGGCGATATTTATAAGGGCCACTACGAGGGCATGTACTGCACGCCGTGCGAATCCTTCTTCACGGCTTCTCAGCTTGACGAAAACGGCTGCTGCCCGGACTGTCACTGCCCGGTAAAGCCCGCAAAGGAAGAAGCGTACTTCTTCAAGATGAGCAAGTATGCAGACCGCCTCATCGACCACATCAATAAGCACCCGGAGTTCATTCAGCCGCCGCAGCGCAAAACGGAAATGATGAACAACTTCCTCCTGCCCGGCCTGCAGGATCTCTGCGTTTCCAGGACCTCCTTCAAGTGGGGCATTCCGGTCGATTTTGACGACAAGCACGTCGTGTATGTTTGGCTCGACGCGCTCACAAACTACATCACCGGCATCGGTTACGACTGCGACGGCAACTCCACCGAGCAGTTCAAGCGTGATTGGCCGGCAGACCTGCACCTCATCGGCAAGGACATCATCCGTTTCCACACCATCTACTGGCCGATTTTCCTCATGGCGCTCGACCTGCCGCTGCCGAAGCAGGTGTTCGGTCACCCGTGGCTTCTGATGAACGGCGGCAAAATGAGCAAATCGAAGGGCAACGTCATTTATGCAGAAGACCTTGTAGACCTCTTCGGCGTAGACGCGGTGCGCTATTTCGTCCTGCACGAGATGCCGTTTGAATCCGACGGCACCATCACGTGGGATCTGATGATCGAACGCACGAACTCCGACCTTGCAAACACGCTCGGCAACCTTGTAAACCGCACCATTTCCATGACAAACAAGTACTTCGGCGGCGTTGTAGAGAACAAAAACGTCGTAGAAGATGTCGATAACGATTTAAAGAGCGTTGTGCTCGCCACAAAGAACAGCGTGCAGACGAAGATGGATCAACTGCGCGTGGCAGATGCCATTTCCGAAATCTTCACGCTCTTCAAGCGCTGCAATAAGTACATTGACGAAACGATGCCGTGGGCGCTTGCAAAGGACGAAGCGAAAGCCGACAGACTTTCCACCGTACTCTATAATCTTGTGGAAAGCATCACGATCGGCGCGGCGCTCCTCATGCCGTTTATGCCGGACACCGCAGAGAAGATCGTCGCACAGCTCGGCACGACCTTGCGCGCATACGATACGCTCGATACATTCGGCGTTTACCCGAATGGGGGTAAAGTAACAGACAAGCCGGAGATTCTTTTCGCCCGTATCGATCCGAAGGAGATGGGCGAGAAGATTGCCGCTGTGGAAGCGAAGTACGCTCCGAAGGAAGAGCCGAAGAAGGAAATTGAGGGTCTTGCCCAGATCAATATTGAAGACTTTGCAAAGGTTGAGCTGCGCGCCGCAAAGGTCGTTGCCTGCGAGCCGATCAAGCGTGCAAAGAAGCTCTTGAAGCTCACGCTCGACGACGGCACCTCCACACCCCGCACGGTCGCGTCCGGCATCGCGAAGTGGTATAAGCCGGAAGACCTCATCGGTCACACCGTCATCGTCGTCACGAACCTGAAGCCCGCCGTACTCTGCGGCGTGGAAAGCCAGGGCATGATCCTTGCGGCAGACGCAGGCGAGGACGATGTGCGCGTCGTATTTGTGGACGGCACCCCGGCAGGCTCCAAAATTCGCTAAGGAAAATCTCTATGATATTTGATTCCCACGCACATTACGACAGCGAGCAGTTCGACATCGACCGTGACGAGCTGCTCGGCTCCGTACTGCCGCAAAAGGGCGTCGTTGCGGTCATCAATATGGCAGCCGATTATGAAAGCCTCAAAAAAACCGTGGCGCTCTGTGAAAAATACGATTATATCTACGGTGCAGTCGGCATCCACCCGGAGTGCGCAAACGACCTGCCCGATAACTGGCTTTCGGACGTGGAAGCGCTGCTTTCCCACCCGAAGATCGTCGCCGTCGGCGAGATCGGCCTCGACTACCACTGGGAGGACGAGTGCCCGCGCGAAAAGCAGAAAGAGGTGCTTATCGCCCATCTGGAGCTCGCGAAAAAACACGACCTGCCCGTTGTCATCCACGACCGCGAGGCCCACGGCGATATGATGGACATTCTGCGGAAATACAAGCCGAAGGGCGTCGTGCACTGCTTTTCCGGCAGTGCACAATTAGCACAGGAGACCGTAAAGCTCGGCATGTACATCGGCCTTGGCGGTGTTGTGACGTTTAAAAACGCGCGCCACAGCGTGGAGGTGGCAAAGACCATCCCGCTCGACCGCCTTTTGACCGAAACGGACGCGCCCTACATGGCGCCCGTGCCATTCCGCGGCAAGCGCTGCGACAGCTCCATGATCCCCTACGACGCGGCGAAGATCGCCGAAGTGCGCGGCATCACGGCGCAGGAGGTTTTGGAAACCGCCTGCGAAAACGCCTGCCGCCTTTTCGGTATCACGCTGCCGAGCGCCGCAAAATAAAAGGAGCGATCATCTTGACCATCACGTATGAATACGGCGATAACCTCTACATCAACGTCACGAACCAGTGCCCGAACGCATGCGACTTCTGCCTGCGCAACAACAGCACGGGCAGCCTGTACGCGGATAACCTCTGGTACGAGGGCGCGGAGCCGACAAAAGAGGAAATCTTAGCCGACCTTAAAAAACGCGACCTCAATTCATATGCGGAGATTGTCTTCTGCGGCTACGGCGAGCCTGCCTGCCGCTGGGACGACATGCTTTGGCTTGCCGCACGCTTAAAAGAAATGGGCAATTACACCCTGCGCGTCAACACGAACGGCCTTGCAGACTGCATCACCGGGCGCAACGCCGCGCCGGAAATGCACGGGCTTTTGGACATTGTGTCCGTCAGCTTAAACGCGCCGACCGCCGAAAAGTACGATGCGGTATGTCACTCGAAATACGGCCCAGAGGCGTTTGATGCCATGCTGCATTTTACGGCAGAAGCCGTAAAAAACGTGCCGCATGTGGTGATGACGGTCGTCAGCACCATGCCCGCAGAGGACATTGAAGCCTGCCGCAAGCTGTGCGAAAACGCCGGCGCCAAGTTCCGCGTACGCGAGTATATCTCCGAATAACTGCATAAAATGACGAAAGCAGAGTGCTCAATCCGAACACTCTGCTTTTTGTTTTGTGATTTTAGTTTAATTTAATCTTGAATGTGATCGGCTTATCGGACGTGTAGTTCGTCTTGATATGCAGCCCGTTTTCGTCGCGCGTCCATGCGGGTGCATCGTCTGTGCCGAGCACCGAAACGCGCTCGACTAAACCGTGGTACACCGTACCGGCGGTGTGCTCCTGCATACGCAGGGAGTGAATGTGGTATTCGCCGTTGTCATTCGCCTTCAGCGCGATGGCAAAGAGCGTATCTCCCTTTGCCGTAAAGCGGAAATCCTCGCCCGTAAAGTTCTTTTTCACGCCGTCGGAAAAGCCGCCGTCCTGCACCTTTGTGGGGCCTTCGCCGAACGTCCTCCACACGTGCGTGTCATAGATTGCTTCGCCGTTCACCTGCATCCAGTCGCCGATGGCAGTCAGCACCGCGGTGTCCTCATCGGAGATGGTGCCGTCCGCTTTCGGGCCTACGTTTAAAAGCAGCGCACCGTTTTTGCTGACGATGTCCACAAGATTGCAGATGATGTCCCCCGCCGGGCGGAAGTTGTTGTTTTCCGTGTAGCACCAGGAATTCAGCGCAATGGCGGTATCGGTCTGCCAGAAATACGGCTTGATGTCCGCCATTTGCCCGCGCTCAATATCCGGCACCGCCGTGCCGAACATGTACGCGTCGAATTTATAATCGATGGCAACCTCCTCGCCCCATTCCGCAGCGCGATTATAATAGTACGCCGCCGCTTTTTTGAGGTACGGCTTTGCCTCCTCCTGCTGAATCCACCAGTCAAAATAGAGAATTTTCGGGTGATAATTGTCGATGAGTTCGCACGTGCGCACAAGCCAGTCTTCCATGAATTCTTCAGAGGGCTTGCCGTCGATGGCATCGAAATTCTCCGGGTCGGGCATGGATGGCCAATAGAGGTCGTCACGGTCCGGGTTTTGCGGCATATCGCTCTCAAACTTTTTGCCGTTGCTCATGAAGAACCAGTGCTCAATGCGGTGCGAGGATACCCCAAGCGTCATGCCCTGCGCTTCCACGGCCGCTTTCAGCTCGCCGACTATATCGCGCTTCGGTCCCATCTCGTAAGCGTTCCAGTGCGAAATATTTGAGCGGTACATCTGGAAACCGTCATGGTGCTCCGCCACCGGCACAACGTACTTTGCGCCCGCCTTTTTAAAAAGCGCAGCCCATGCGTTCGGATCAAACTTTTCCGCCTTAAACATCGGAATGAAATCTTTGTAGCCGAAATCCTTGTGTGCACCGTAGGTTTTGATATGGTGCTCGTAGACCTTGGAGCCCTCTATGTACATGTTACGCGGATACCATTCGCTGTCAAACGCCGGCACGCTGTACACGCCCCAGTGGATGAAAATGCCGAACTTCGCCTTTTGATACCACTTCGGCGTCTGCCAGCTTGAAAGGGACGCCCACGTGTCTTTGTACGGCCCCTTTTCGATCACGTCGTCAATGTTCTGCAATGCTTTTTTCATATTGATCATACTATTTTCCTCCCAAAAGGAACGTTTCTCTTCCCCATTATATCAGCACGTCGGAAATTTGCAAGACAAAAGCCGACGGAAACCCGCCGGCCTTTTGCTGTTATTTGCTTCTGTAATAGACGTCGTTTAATTCTTTGAGCCACTTTTTGTCGATGCCGTCGAGCTGCTCCTGCGTGACGCGGAACGCCCAGTTGCTGTTCTGCACGCCGGGCAGGGAGGAAACGTGCATCCGTACACCGCTTGCTCTTTTATTCATGGGTTTCTCCCTTCTTTTGCATAAATTTCTCAAATATTGAGACGCTATATCTCATAAACTTGTATAAGTACACCACACCCTACTGGGCTATTCAATGGTAATCTTACACAGATTTCAGGGAGAACTTTTGAATTGTACGTCATTCGATAAGGAGCACCACGGCGCTTACGTCGTCCTCGTGCCCGTCTGCGCGGTCTTTTACGGCGCGCTCCACAATGCGCTCGGAAAGCGCCTGCGGGTCGTCGTCCTCATAGTTTGCGATTAAGTCGCACAGCCACTCCGTGCCGGAAGCCGTCACGCCGTCCGAGACCATGACGAGCATATCGCCCGCATCGAGGTCTTTTTCGCTGCGGGCAAAGACGATTTCCGGCAGAATGCCCACGGGCACGCTTTTAGCTTCCAGATACTCCGTCTTCTTGCGCCTGCGCAGCACCGTGCCCGCCGCGCCCGCCTTGCGCAGGGAGACGTGCCCCGTAAAGAGGTCGATGCACGCAACATCCAGCGTTGCAAGCGACTCCTCCCCGCCCTTTGCGAGCATGGCGGAGTTGATCATCTTCAGTGTGCTCTCAAATCCGATACCGGCTTTGAGAAGCGACTGCGCCATACCCGCGGTCATTGTGCCGTCCACAGCTGCCCGGCCGCCCGTGCCCATGCCGTCGCTTAAAACCGAGATATACCGCCCGCTGCCGTCCGTGAACGCCTCGGCGCAATCGCCGCAGAGAGACGCGCCGTTTGCTGCGTGCTGCGCAAAGCCGCGCTGTACGGCATAAACGGGCTTCTGGCACATTTGCAGCTTTAAGGTATCGCCCGCCGCCGTCACGCTCGGCTGCGTGAACGTGCGCCCGCACGCGCCGGAGATCTCGCGTGTCAGCTGCCCTTTGTTGATGTGCACCCCGTGTGTGCGGCAAATGTTTGCTTCAATCGTCATGCGGCCGAATTTATCGATGCGGCAGCAGACTTCAATCGGCGTGAGCTCGCGGTGGCGCAAGACCTCGCGCACCTGCTCTGCACTGTCCTCATCAAAGCGCTGGTACTGCTCGAATTCCTCCGCCATATCGCCGAGCATCTGCGCCGTGGAGCGGAAATGTTCTTCGACGATGGCGCGCACCTGTTCGGCGCGCATACGGGCGCTTTCTTTTGCCAAAAGCTCGCGGTATTCGCCGTTTACGGCGTCTCTCAGCTCCATGGCACGGTTGCAGCGCGTCAAAAATGGCACATCAAAGTCGCTGCGTTCGATTTTGCCGCGCTCCCGCAGCGGATACGAAAGTCGCGAGAACGTTTTTTGCGTCTCGTCGCGATTTTTGCGCCAGCACACTGCGCATTGGCTGCACCCGGTGCAAACCTTCTCCGCCGCGCGGCCGTACACATGCGGCAGGTCAGCCGCCGCGGTCGTCTCCAGCTTTTCCGAGATGCGATCTACGGAATCCGATGCGCTGCGCATGGCTTCCGCCGTATACCGCAGACGCAAAATAACGTTTTTTCTAAGAGAATCGCCCGGCAGCCTGTCCCCGTGCGCGGTGAATAAATTAGAAAGCCGTCGGCTCTGCGGCAAAAGCATGTATAAAATGGAAGCCGCGGCCACCTCCACCGCGCCGTAAAACACCTGCGAAGTGCTGTTCACCTGCAAGGACGCGATGCCGTTTGAGATGACGAACGCCACCGCCACGGCGAATTTGCCGAGTGGCGAGAACACGCCGGCCATCAGCCCGCCGAGGCCGTACGCGCCGGAGAGATACGAAAGCCCCGCCGTGGAGAGCCCCTGCACCGTGCCCGCCGCAATTCCCGCCACCGCGCCGCCCGCAAGCCCGCCGATGCGCGCGCAGACGAGCACCGTCAGCACGATGAGCACGCGCCCGACGGAAATGTGCGAGACGGTCACGTTTGAAAACGAGAGCAGCAAAACGCCGAGCGAGACGATAACAGCCGCCACGTCGCCGCTGTCAAACACGGCGGTCTCGCGGTGGGTCTCCAAAAGCTGCACAGTGCGGCGCAGAAAATACGCCGTGCCCGCCGCCAAAAACGACTCCGCAATGTACATGGCAAGCACATTTGAAAGCGAGCCGTTTAAAAACACCATGGCGATGCCCGTCGAAAGCAACGGCAAAAACGCCGTGACCGGTGCGAAGACCGGGTGGTCGCGGATGGACTTTAACTCCGACAGCGACCAGCGGATAGCCCCCACGGCGAGCAGAGCCGCGATGTAGCGCGCGGGGATATCCACGGGCGACGGGAACAGGTAGCCCACCGCGCCGCCGAGGATGACCGCCCACATGGTCGAAAACGGCGCTGCCGCCGCGCCTGCCGCCGCAAACGGCGCGTATTTGCCAAAGACGAGCCCGCGCGCTGTTAAAAAGCCCGCAAGGCCGCCCGCCATCAGCCACACCGCCCTGCGCACATACGGCACGGTAAGGGCCGCGCTTATGCGGTCCCGCACTCTTAAAACTGCTTTTTCCTCCATTGTCTTTTCCGCCCTTTCCTGCACTTTGTCTTTTCTGTGCTACCATTATACGAAGCCTTGCCCGCAGGAAAACACGAAACAGGCAGGCGGGTTTTAGGATTGTTTTGTGAAAAGCACAAGGTTTCTGTCGCCGCGCCTTTCATGCGCATTTTCCTTGTCGGTTTCTCTTGCTTCCCACGTGGAAATTTACAGTTTTCCGGCTGTGCCGACTTGACAAACCGCAAAAAAGGGCTTAGAATAGCGGTAATATCAAAACCGATGATTGGAAATAGTACCCGATGCAAAACGGCAAAGAGAGCCCCTTTCGGTGAGACGGGGTGCGGGCTGCGCGGCGAATGGCTCCATGAGGGCGGGCGGGAAAATCGCCCGACGTTTGGCCGCGTTAGAAGCCAAGCCGTAACTACGGCTGTAAAGCGGGCGTTTATGCGCCAATTTGGGTGGTACCGCAGGAATTTGACCTCTTGTCCCTTAGAGTTTGGGACAAGGGGTTTTACTTTTTGGGGTGCATCTGAAAAGTCAAAAACTTGTCTATTCCACAAATACGGACGGTTTCTGCGTTGAAAATCCTCGGCAGCCGGAAGGCTTCCTGCGGTTTTCGCCTTGAATCCGCCTCGTCTTTGCGAAATATCCTGCGTTTCCTTTGTTTTCAGATACACCCGTAAAAGCCTGAAAGTGCAAAATCAAATGAATCATATAGAAAGGTGACGTTACGATGGAATACAAATTTTCAGACCGCGTGCTCACATTAAAGCCCTCGGCAATCCGTGAAATCTTTAAATACGCCGCTGACCCGAGCTATGTTTCGCTTTCCGCCGGCAACCCTGCGCCGGAAGCGTTCCCGTCTAAACAGCTTGCCGCCATTTCCGCAAAGCTGATGGAAGAAGAGCCGATTTTGGCGCTCCAGTACAGCACAACGGAGGGCTACCCGCCGCTTTTACAGCATCTTAAGGCGTACATGAAGTCCTCCCGCAACATCGGCACCGAGGATGACGGCGTGCTCGTCACAAGCGGCGCACAGCAGATCATGGATCTGTTCACAAAATCCATCTTAAACGAAGGCGAAACCGTTATTTGTGAAGCGCCGAGCTTCATCGGCTCTTTAAACGACTTCCGTTCCTACAAAGCAAAGCTCGTCGGCATCCCGATGGACACGGACGGCATGAACATGGAAGCACTGGAAAAGGCGCTCGAGACCGAAAAGAACGTGAAGTTCATCTATACGATTCCAAACTTCCAAAACCCCTCCGGCATCACGATGAGCCTTGAAAAGCGTCACCGCCTGTATGAGCTTGCCAAAGCGCACGACGTAATGATTCTGGAAGACAACCCCTACGGCGACCTTTACTATGAAGGCGAGCCGCTGCCGAGCATCAAGTCGTTTGATACGGACGGCATCGTCATCTACGCCGGTTCGTTCTCTAAGGTCATCTCCCCCGGTATGCGCGTGGGCTACGCCATCGGCCCAAAGCCGGTTCTCGCCAAAATGACCGTCTGCAAGCAGGGGCAGGACGTGCACACAAATATCTGGTCGCAGGTTCTGTGCTACCGCTTCATGACGGAATATGACTTTGACGCACACCTTGCGGGGCTTAGAAAAATCTACACGAAAAAGCGCGCTTTGCTCCTTGACCTCATGGAAAAGCACCTTGCGCCGTACATCACGTGGGACCCGTTCAACGGCGGTCTGTTCGCGTGGTGCCACCTGCCGAAGGACGTTGACATGATGGAATTCGTACAGAAAGCGCTCGAAAAGAAGGTTTGCGTTGTGCCGGGCACCGCATTTTTGACGGATGAAAACGAGCCGTGCGACGCGTTCCGCATCAATTTCTCCACCCCGACCGATGAGCAGCTCACAAAGGGCATCACGCTGCTTGGCGAGACCATCCGCGAGATGGTGGAAAAATAAAGGATATCAGAGAGGAAAATCACCATGGAAAATACCGTAAACACCACACCCGAAACAAAAAAGAAGCGCGTTTTGAGCATGATTCAGCCGACGGGCATGTTCACGCTCGGCAACTACCTCGGCGCGCTGAAGAACTTCGTCGCGCTGCAGAACGACTATGAGTGCGTGTACGCGCTTGCCGACCTGCACGCCATCACCGTGCGCCAGAACCCGGCGGAATTCCGCAAAAACACGCTTTCCGCCTACGCGATGATGCTCGCGCTCGGCATCGACCCGGAAAAGAGCATTTTCTTCATCCAGAGTCAGGTGCCGGAGCACGCACAGCTTGCATGGGTATTGAGTTGCTACACCCAGTTCGGCGAGCTCTCCCGCATGACGCAGTTTAAGGATAAATCCGCAAAGCACGCCGATAACGTAAACGCGGGGCTGTTCACTTACCCAAGCCTGATGGCGGCGGACATTCTGCTGTATAACGCCGATTACGTGCCGGTCGGTGCCGACCAGAAGCAGCACCTTGAGCTTTGCCGCAACATTGCGGAGCGCTTTAACGGGCTTTACTCCCCGACATTCGTCGTGCCGGAGGGTCTTATCCCGAAAACCGGTGCGCGCATCATGTCTTTGCAGGATCCGACGAAGAAGATGAGCAAATCCGATGAAAACACGGCGGGCTTCATCACTATGCTCGATACCCCGGCGGAGATCATGAAAAAGTTCAAACGCGCTGTCACGGACAGTGAAGCCCGCGTCTACTACGGCGAAAACAAAGCCGGCATCAATAACCTGATGGGCATTTACAGCTGCATTACAGGCAAAAGCTATGACGAGATCGAAAAGGAATTCGAGGGCCGCGGCTACGGTGATTTCAAGACCGCCGTGGGCGAAACCGTCGTCAAGGAGCTCGAGCCCATTCAGGCGCGCTATAACGAGCTCATCAAGGACAAGGCATACCTTGAAAAGTGCTACAGCGAAGCCGCGCCGCGTGCAGAGGCCATTGCACGCCGTACTTTGCAAAAGGTCATGAAGAAAGTGGGGTATTTGCCGGTCGCACACTGAGCATACGGGAATTGACAATTTCTTTCTAAGCCAGTATAATGGACATGGAAATCGAAAAGCCGCAGCGGTCTGTTTCCGCGCGGCTTTTTTCCTTGAGAAAATAAACGACCCTTTTTACAGAAAGGATGGATCCAATGGCAAAGCACATGGCCGGCAAAAACCAGCGCCCGTATTCTGCCGAAGACAGAGCGCGCCGCGCCGCAAAGGCTGACCCGCGCAGTACGGCTTCCGAGCTGACGCCGGAAACGCTGTACGCAAAGCAATCGTCACAAAGCGAAAAGCGCGTCCCCTCCTCCATAGAAAATCTGCATTTTACCCCGAAGTCGCCGAAAAACGGTCCCGAGGGCTTTGAAGAAACACGCGAATATCCCGCACCGGCAGCGCCGCAGCAGGAAGCGCCCCGCTCGGAGCGCCCCGCGCCTGCACCCGCTCCACGGCCGGAGCCGTATGAGGACGAAGACGACTACGAAGAGTACGAAGAATATGAGGAAGGCTACGACGAGAAGCCGCGCCAAAAGCGCTCGCCCGTCGTGCCCATCGTCATCGTGATGATCGTTTTGGCCATCGGCATTTTGGGGTACATTGCGTACAGCCTCGGTGCCTTCGGCAAGTTCTTACCCGCTGCCGCCACACCTACGCCGGAGCCCACACCGGAAGCCGCCGCAACGGCAGAGCCGACACCTACTCCCACTGCAGAGCCGACCGCCACGCCGGAGCCGACACCGCCGCCGATCTATGACGACGGCACGGAGGGCTACATGTCCTCGGGCATTCTCATCTACAATAACAAGGGCTTTGAAATGTTCTACGGCAGCGACAGCCTGGCGACCGCCTACGCCGAAATGCTGAATGACTGTGCAAGCCAGCTTTCCGGCACAAAGGTGTACAGCATGGTCATCCCGAATCACTCGGAATTCGGCGTGCCGGAGCGCGTGCGCAATTACTATGAGGAAGCTTCCCAGCGTGAGAACACCATGGCGGTCAACAATACGCTTTCCGCAAGCATCACCGCGGTGGATATTTACGATGCGCTGAATCTGCACAACAACGAAGACATTTATTTTGATACCGATACCCACTGGGCACCGCTCGGCGCGTTTTACGCGTATGAAAAGTTCTGCGAAGCGGCAGGTGTAACGCCCACGACGCTCGACAGCTTCACGAAAACGTCCTCTGACTTCACGGGCTACCTTGCCTACGTTACGAGCGAAGACGTGCTGAACAACAACCCCGATACACTCGATCTCTACGACCCGAAGTACAACTACACATGCGAAATTTCGTATGACGGGCAGTATTTTGAGGAAACCGACAGCCTCAATAGCCACGACGAGAGCCTCGGCTACGCCATGTACCTGCACGGCGATATGGGCTGCGTGCGCATCACGAACCACGACCTTTCCACGGGCCGCAAGCTGCTTGTGGTGAAGGACTCCTACGGCAACGCCATGGGTCCGTTCCTCGGCGCAAGCTTTGACGAGGTACACGTGGCGGATTTCCGCTACTTTGAAGGCGACCTGCCGACCTACTGCACGGAGCACGGCATCACGGACGTACTTTTCGCCGTCAACGAAATGGCCGTCAATACCGAGCAGCACCAGAATTCAATCCGCGCAATGTTTAATTGAGCATCGCATGATTTTCACGCATAACCTAAAAGACTCCCTCTGTCAGAGGGAGTCTTTTTTACAAAACTTTCACCCCAGCAGCTCCGGCCTTTCCTCCAAAAGCGTCTGCAAGCTGCCGTCTTCGTAGCGATAGCTCATCACAACGCCGCCGGTCTGCATCTTTTCGCGCGCTTGTCCCATTGCGGCGCCGAGTATGAACGCGAGCGCGAGCACGGTCAGCATAACTGCCGAAAGCACGAGCGGACTTTGGGTTCGGCGGCTTTGAAATCCCGCTGCAAAGCTCTCCGGTGTACCAGCGGCCGCACAAAGAATGTCATACGACATCGTTTCTGCGTGGGGAATCTCGCACAAAAGGCTTTGCACGCGGGCGGTCTCACGCTTCTTCTCTGCGCGCGTGCCGCTTACCGCCCGATACACACGGCGTAAATACTGCTCAAACCCGCTTTCAGGCTTCCTTTTCATGTTGCACCTCGCAGCTTTTCAGCACGTTCTGCACACCTACGGCCGTGCGGCGGTATTCCTCTTTCTGCTCCGTGAGATACGCTTCCGCCGCAGGCTCCAAATGATAGTAAACGCGCATGCGGGCGCGGGCGGCGTCCGTCATTTCGGTGCGGGAAGATACACACCCGCGCTCCTCCAGCCGCCGCAGTGCGACGTACACCGAGGCCAAGTTGAACGACAAAAGTCCCCCGCTGCGCGACTCGATCTCCTGCACCATCTCGTATCCGTAGCGGTCGCCCTCCTTTAAAATGAGCATGCACAAAAGCTCCAGCGGCACACGCTTGGTGCTGTCGTTATTCGCCATTGTCATTCCTCCCCATTGCGCTATTTCTGTAATTTTATCCTACCACAGAAAATTGAATTTGTAAAGCACATTATTAAAATAATTTAATACAAAATTATTGACATATCGAATTTGCTCTGCTATACTCAAGCTATAACACAGGCTTTGCACTTTTTCGTTATGGAAGGAGGAACCCATGAAAAAGCTCATTATCCCTTGCATTACGCTCATCTTGACATTTATCTTGGCGATTTCCGTTTCGGCAGAAAGCCTGCCTGCGCTGCACCCGGCGGAGAACATCCAAACCGGCGTTACGGAGCAGATGGTCGCGGCGCTGACGAAAACCGTGCCGCACATCAGGCTGCACCCCGCAGAGAAGCTGAAAACCGGCTTTTCCGCGGCATATATTACGGAGCACTACAACATTTGTGAGATTTCGCACGCAACGGGCGAGACTGCGCTCGAAGAGAAACTGAACGTCGTCTCCTACCGCTTGCAGCCGAAAGACACACAAAACGAAGCGCTTTTGCTCATCGACGAAGTGCAGGACGCTTCAAGCGGTGAAACGTTATATTTCACACTGCATTACGGTGATTTTGACACCGGCGAAGTGACACGCGCCGAAGTGATTTACCCATAAACCTACAAAACGCAAAGCCTGTACACATGCGCGCATAGAAAAACGGCACCGTTACAAAACGCGGTGCCGTTTGCTTTTATTGGGTTAGATCGACTTATATTCGTCCAAAAGGCTTTGGGCGAGCTTGGAGTTGACGACGGCGAAATCGTCCGGGGATTTGTAATCGAGTGTGCGCAAAACCTCCTGCGACTGGCGGTACACGGCCATTTTGGTGGTCTGGTACACGGGCTCCTGACGACCCTTGACGAACAGTGCGAAACGCAGCTCCTCCTCCGTTGCGGCGCAGAAATAGGCGTGCACATTGCCGTCCAGATTTTTGCGCACCACGGTGACGATGGCGTTTTTCACAAGCTCCACGGCGGCATCATCGAGGCCGGCCTCGAAAATGAGGATTTTCTCCTTTAACTCCTGCGGGTTTTTCACGCTGCGCTTTTTCAGCGCGCGCACGGCGGGGATAGGCTCCGCGCCGGATACCGCGCCGGAGGGGCGCAGACAGATCATAAACGCGTTCATCGGGTCATGGTAGATCATGGGGTACGCCATCTGCGCGGTGTAGCCGCAGTGGAGGCATTCCCAGTCAAACATGGATTCGCGCAGAATGTCGCGGCGCAGCTCGGGGTTTTCCTCCGCATTGACGCTTGTGTACATCTCTAATTTCTGCGTCTGGCCACAGGCGGGGCAGACAATATCTTTCTGTATCTTCGTAGACATCAAATTCACTCACTTTCTGCAAACGGAACCTGCCCCGGCGCAAAAGGTGGGCGTTTTTCCGCGCAAGGAATCAAGCGGACCTCAGGTCCGCCTTTTAACATTCATTTTAAAGCGCATTATTCGTAGGGAACTTCTTCGCTTTCGTCTTTTTCGGGCTCAGTCGTTTCCGGCTGCTCGGCGGCAGGCTCTGCCGCTTCCACGGCCTCGTCTACGGTACCGTCCGGCACGAATGCGGCTTCTTCGGCTTCCTTTTCCTCTTCCGGCGTGGGAGTGTACTCCTGCACGTCGTCAAGGGTGATCTCCTCTTCTTCCGCTTCGCTGTCATCCTCACGGGTCAGGGCTTCCAGCTTCTCCACAGCGGCATCGATGCGCTTCTGGGCGGCTTCAATGTCGATGCAGTACGGCTCCGTAACGGTGTTCTCTGCATCGCGCAGGTTGTGGTAGTAGTAGCGGCCGAGAGCGAGATAGGCGCGCTCCTCTGCCTTTTCCTCACAGCGGATAACGGTGCGCAGGCGATTCATGAGCGCAGTGCGGCGGTTCTTTTCCTCTACCACTTTCACAGCGCTCTGCACGGCGCCGCCGGCGGTCTTAAATGCGGCCGAGATATTCTTCAAAAAGTTCATGGTAAAACTCCTTTCGGTCAAAACGCCAAGGCGTTCAGTCATTTCAAGTTTAAATACACCTTTATTATATATCAAAAAAGCGCAAAATAACAGCCCCAAAATGTAAATAATTCCATATAAATATGCAGAAAAGCGGACATTATAGGACATCATAGGACATCTTTTGAACATTTGTTCCGTGTTCGATTGACATTTCGGAAATTTTTGTTTATGATGAGAGTTGACGAACACATGTTCTATTTTGAAACGAAAGGATCGTGACTGCAAGTGAACGATTACATTTCCTGGGGACAGGAGTATTTGGATGAGGCGGAGCGCATCAAACGGCGGCTGCTCGCCATCCGCGCCGAACGCGACTATGACATTGCAGGCGAGCAGGCCCAGCGTGTGCAGATGCTTTACACCATGTATTTGGAGTGCCTTGTAACAGGCCATGCGCTGCAAAAGCGCGGAAGGAGGGCGGTTTCGTGAGCGGATATAAGCCCCTTTCCGCCGGTGCACGGCAGGCGAAGCTACTCAGCCGCATCGGCGCAGAGACAAACAAAAATGAGCTTTTAGAAGCGCAGGTTTTGCTGCGGCGCGCCATCGGCAATGAGCTGACCGACCGCCAGCGCGACTGCGTGCAGCTTTACTACGGCGAGCGGCTGACAATGCAGGAGATTGCGGACGAGCTTCACCTGACGCGCGGCACGGTGTGCAAGCACCTGCAGAAGGCTTCGGCACGACTTTCGCACGCTTTGCAGTATTCCGCGCTCGGCATGCGTGCGGAGCAAAGCCGCGACCGATAACCCCCTTGAAAAGCCTCTCCGATTGTGCTACTATTTGTACAGACAACTCAGCATAGATTACAGCAGATTTATCTGCGGAAAGGCTTATACTATGGATTTGATTCAAATTGACGAAAACGGGCTGCATCTCGTTTTTGAAAAAACGGAAGATTTCGGCTGCAAGCTGCTGCACTTTTCTGCGCTCCCCTTTGACGAGCGCAGTCTGCTGCACGTGCATGACCGCGAGACGGGCGGCTTGCGCCTGAACACCGAGCGATACAATCTCTTGGAAATTATGATCTCCGGGCAAAACCGACCGGGCGAGCGCCACGGCAACAAATACATTTCCACAAGCCCCGGCGACCGCATGAAGCTCGTCTATTTTGCGGACAAGCACAACGAGTTCGGCCGCAAGCTGGAAATCCACATGGAAGATAAGATCTGCGGTATTGAAACGATTTCGCACATGCAGTTTTATAACGGCGTTCAGGCTGTACGCTGCTGGACGGACGTGAAAAATGTCGGCACGGAGCCGCAGGGGCTGGAATACGTTTCCTCCTTTGCCCTCACCGGCATCGAAAAAGAGGGTATGCTTTCGACCGACGACAAAATGCGCGTCTGGTACCCGCACAACGGCTGGCAGCGCGAAATGCAGTGGGAAAGCTACACTTTCCCGCAGCTCGGTCTCGCCCGCTGCCAGCCCGAGGAAATTCAGCGCTCCTCTAAGGTGATCGGTGCGACGAACATCGGAAACTGGTCTACAAAGGAATACCTGCCGATGGGACTGCTTGAAAACACGGAAACGGGCTCCAATTTATTCTGGCAGATTGAGCACAACGGCTCGTGGCACTGGGAGATCAGCGACCAGATGGGTAACTTCTACATTCAGTTGAGCGGCCCGACGGAAACGGAATCGCACTGGTGGAAGAATTTGCAGCCGGGCGAAACATTCACGACAGTGCCGGTGTGCGTAGGCTCCACGCTCGGCAAATTTGATGACGCCATGGGCGAGCTGACGAAGTACCGCCGCATGATTCGCCGCAAAAATGCAGACAACGAGAAGCTGTGCGTCATTTTCAACGACTACATGAACTGCCTGTGGGGCAACCCGACAACGGCGAAAGAGCTGCCGCTCATCGACGCGGCGCACAAGGCGGGCTGCGAATACTTCTGCGTGGACGCAGGCTGGTACGCGGACGGCTTCTGGTGGGACAACGTGGGCGAATGGCTGCCGAGTAAGGAACGTTTTCCGAACGGCCTTGAGGAAGTGATGGACTACATCCGCTCGAAGGGCATGATCCCGGGCGTGTGGCTCGAAATTGAAGTAATGGGCATTTGCTGCCCGAAGGCCGCGCGCGTGCACCCAGACTGGTTCTTCACACGCCACGGCAAAAAGGTGCACGACCGCAGCCGCTGGCAGCTCGATTTCCGCAACCCGGAGGTCGTGGAGCACGCAAATGAGGTCGTTGACCGCCTTGTGCGCGACTACCACGTGGGCTACATCAAGATGGATTACAACATTGAGCCGGGCATCGGCACGGAATTAAACGCCGACAGTGTGGGCGACGGTTTACTCGGGCACGAGCGCGCATATCTTGCTTGGCTCGATTCCGTCTTTGCCCGCTACCCCGACCTTGTGATTGAAAACTGTTCCTCGGGCGGCATGCGCATCGACTACGCGATGCTCTCGCGCCACAGCATTCAGTCTACGAGCGACCAAGAGGACTACCTGCGCTATGCGTCCATTGCGGCGAACGCGCCCTCGGGTCTGACGCCGGAGCAGAGCGCCATTTGGAGCTACCCGATGAAAGGCGGCGGACGCGAGGAAGCCGTATTTAATATGTGCAATGCACTGATGCAGCGCATCCACCAGAGCGGTCACCTGGCGGAAATTCCTGAGGAGGACTTCACGCTCGTCAAGGAAGCGCTCGATTATTACAAGACAATCCGCGGCGACATCAAGCGCGCGCTGCCGTTCTGGCCGCTCGGTACGTCGCACTTTGCGGACACGTGGGTCTCGCTGGGCCTTAAAACCGCGCACAAAGCGTACATCACCGTGTGGAGACGCGGCGCGCCGGACGGCCGCTGCACGCTGCCCGTGGATTTCCTGCGCGGCAACGAGCACGTAAATGTGCGCTGCGCATACCCCGCAAACCACAACACGAAATGCGCATGGAACCCGGAAAAGGGCACGCTGACGGTAGATCTCCCCGCCCCCATCTGCGCCAGAATTTTTGAGCTGGAATATTAAACCTGCGCCCGAACCTGTACAGGACACCGTGCAAAATCCCGATGCAGACGATGATGTGCGTTTGGCGGAGGAAGCGCAAAAGGAAGCCGAAGAAGCGCGGCAGCGCGTGGAGGAAGCCCAAAAGCGAGCGGAGCGTGCCGCACAGAAAATGGAAGACGCAATGAAGCGCGCCAAGCTTGCGCAGGAGCAGTTAAAAAAAGCGCAGGCAGAGGCCGAAAAGCTCAAAAATCAGAACAAAAAGACGTAAAAAATCGCCCGCAGGCACGAAAAACGGTTGCCTGCGGGCGATGGTTTTTGAATTTTACTTTTCGATGTCTTTTTCGACGTTCTGCGGAGCAGTGGGCGAAGAAGCGGGCTGCACGGGCATCTGCACGGAAGCCGCTGCAGGTGCCGAAACGGGTGCGTAGGCGCTGCGCATTTTGGCGGTGGTGACCATGTGCTTTGCGCCCTTTGCCATGGCGATGATGGTAGGCACGGCACCGATGACGGCGAAGAGATAGACCTGTGCAAGGCCGCCGAAGTAATCGCCGGAATCGACATAGCCTTCTTTGATGAGATCCATCATGGCGCGGAACGCGGTGAAGAAATCGGTCTCATAGAACTGCGCCGCGGTGATTGACCAATCGGCCTGATACGCAAGGAAGATCATCAGGAGCATCAAAACGCAGGAAATGATGATGCCCGGTGTGCCGAGCTTTTTGCCGAGCATCTCGTAGCCCTTTAACGTGCAGATGGCCATGACAAGGCCGGAAACGGCGGCGACGTAGCCGAGCTGACCGACAATGACGATGACGACGGCGCCGATAAGCGAACCGATGAGCGCACCTACGATGCCGGGCAAAACCTGCTCCTGCTTCTGCATTTTTGTCTGGTTCTGCTGCGCGGCGGCTTCGCTGACCTGCCCGAAGCACGGTTCACACAAAAGGTATGCGTTGCCGGAGACGGTGTAGGCATCTACACCCTCCGGGCGACCGCAATGCTCGCAGCAATTTGTATACCCGTTTGTTCTGAGGAACGTGACGAGCGTATCAAGCGCACTGCGCAGGGCCTCTGCCATTTTATCTTTATTGCCGGAGAGCTTCACAAGGAAATTGACGCGGAAACGCTGCACGGTACAGCCGCTCAAAACCTTATTCATTTTCTCGAGCGGTTTGAAATCCGCGGGATTCGGCGCCATGCCCATGCGCGAGACCGAAAGCGAAAGCATATAGTAGACGCGGTTGTTGGCGTTCGGCATAATGGTGACGGTATACCCCTGCACATTGCCGAAAACGCCCTCTGCATTCGGGTCATACATAAGGCCGTTCACACCGGCCGCTGCCGCAAGCTTTGCCATTTGACTTTTGTTCATATCCCAATCCTCCAAATGTTGTTCTTTACCTGTATTCTACTATATTCAGGTTGGTTCGTCAATCGGGTGGCGCAGGAAGTTTTTGTTGCCGAACTCGCCGGAATGCACCTTAGTGGCGACGTTGCCGGGCAGCTTGCAATCGAGCTGCTTATACATTTCATGACCTTTTCAGGGATGACCGTTTTTGTGAAATAAACCTTGGGTTTCACGAAAACTCCTCCTAAGAATTCGTTATGCGCGGGTGTGACTCCGCATACATTTCTATAACATTAAAAGTTTGCTTTAAGTCAATATGCGTTTTGGTTAATTTTGCACTGGTCAATTTGGTGTGTTTACCGGATTTGCAAGCAGAATGTTCAAAAAGTCTTTTCTTCCGGAACTTTCTGCGGTAAAATAGGGAAAAACGGAGCATGATGCAGGAAAGGAAGTATTTTGATGCAGAAACCGCTTGTCAGCGTGATCGTGCCGATCTACAACGCGCAGAACAACATTGTGCGCTGCGTGGAGAGCATTCGGCGGCAGACGTATGAAAATCTTGAAATATTGCTTTTGAACGACGGCTCTAAGGACGTGAGCTACCCGGTGTGCGAGATGCTCTCGAAGGCAGACGCGCGCATCGTTTTGATTGATAAGGAAAACTCCGGCGTTTCGGCGACGCGGAACCTCGGCATGCGCATGGCGCGGGGCAAATATTTGCAGTTTGTAGACGCGGACGACACACTGGAGCCGTTTGCGACAGAGCTCCTCGTTCAGCGTGCGGAGGATAACAATGCCGATCTCGTCATTGCGGCGTATAACCGCATTGTGCCGTACAAGCCGAAAAAAGAAGCGAAGCTTGACCCGCTTTTGCCGAATAAAAAGAAGCAGCTGACGGAGCAGTTGGCGAAATTCCAGACATTCGGCTTTCTGCCGATGGGCTTTATGACAAAGGAGGAATTCGCCTGCGGGCTGATGCAGGAGCCGGCGAGCTTTTACTACGGCGTGATGTGGAACAAGCTTTACCGCGCCGATTTGGTGCGCGCACACACGGACGTGCGGTGCAGCGAGGAAATGACGTGGAGCGAAGACCTGTATTTTAATTTGACGTACATACGCTATGCAGAACGGTTTTTTGCGCTGACCGCACCAATCTACAACTACTACGACACCCCCGGCAGCGCGGTGCATCTGACGAAGGTGCGCACGGCGATTACGGCGCGCACGGCGCTTTTCAGCTACTACAAGGAATTATACGAGCAGCTTGGGCTGTACGAAGAAAACAAGCTGCAGATTTTCAAATACCTCATCTCCTCTTCGGAGGCGTGAGCGCGGAAAGGACGTTTAACATGGCATTCGTACTCGACCAATTAAAGCCGAACCAGAAGTATTTTGAGGCGATCTGCGGCATTCCGCACCCCTCAACCGAAGAAAAAGCCGTAAGCGACTACGTGTGCTCCGTTGCGGAAAAGCTCGGTTTAAACTACGAGCAGGACAAATTTTGGAATGTCATCGTGCGCAAGCCGGCTTCTAAAGGGTACGAAGACGCGCCTGTCGTGATGCTGGAGGGTCACATGGATATGGTGTGCGTGAAAACACCCGAGAGCACGCATGATTTTTCGCATGACCCCATTGAGATTTATGTGGACGACAAGGGCGACATCCGCGCGAAGGACACAACGCTCGGCGCGGACGACGGTTACGGCGTGGCGTACATGTTGGCCGTGATGGAGGAGGATTTCCCCCACCCGCCGCTGGAGCTCGTCTTTACGGTGCAGGAGGAAAACGGCTGCAACGGCGTAGACGCGCTGGACGCGGGCAAGCTGAAATCCAGAAAAATGATCGGTCTTGACGTGATGGGCGAGACGGTGGAATACACAAGCTGCGTTTCCTGCTTTACGAGCGACCTGATGAAACTGACGAAAACGTGCGAGACGAAGCCTGCAAAGGGCGCGGCCCTCATGCTGACGGTTTCCGGCGTGCAGCCGGTGCACTCCGGCGCAATGGTGCACCCGGAGCAGTTCAATGCGATTAAGATCACGGCGCGTTTGCTTAATGCGCTTTCCGAAAACGGCGCGGCGTACCGACTTTCCACGATGGCGGGCGGCGAAGCGGAAAACTATGCGCCGGTGGAGACGAAAACGGTGATCCTCTGCGACGAACCGGACGCAGTGAAGGCGATTTTAAACGGCGAGCTTGAGAAGATCGACCGCGAATTGCAGGACGGCAAGCAGAATTTGACGCTTGAAATCCGCGATACGGCGGCGAACGGGATGCTTTCGGATGCCGATACGCAGGCGATTGTCGATTTGATCTACCTGATGCCCTCGAACACGGTAGCAATCCGGACCGCGGGTGAGGAGATGACGGCGACGAACAACGTGGGCACGGTATCGTTAAACGGCGGCGCATTTGAACTGGTGATGTCCGACCGTGCGGCGAGCCGCAGCTTTAAAAGCGGTGTGCTCGGCCGCGTGAAGCGCTTGGCTAAACTCTGCGGCTTCACGCTTGAGACGAGCCTGCGCTATGACTCCTGGGAATACCAGCCGAACTCCTACATGCGCCGCATGACGGCTGACCTGATGAAAGAAGTGTACGGCCACGAGATGATGGAGACGGCGTGCCCGGGCGGACTTGAATGCTGCTCTTTACTGCCGCGCATGGAGGGGCTGGACATTGTGATGTTCGCGCCCATCGGCGAAAACTGCCACACGACAGACGAATACATGAATCTAAAATCGTTTGACCGCGTGTATGATTTCCTCAAAACGCTGCTTGGCAGGTTGAAATAAATATTTATAATTTGATATAAATATTAAAAAGCACGCCCCTTTCCGATGAATTTCGGGAACCGGCGTGCTTTACTTATCTGCGGTCTATGGTGACAACGGTGCGATAATCGGGATCGAGCTTTTGAATTTCGGCCTCTAACTTTTTGGTGATGACGGCGTCGCTGTCCTTCACCGCGAACGGTACGGCTGCGTCGAACACGATATTACTGTGCGTAACGCCCCAGATAACGCGGAAATCGTGAATGGTGACGGTGGGGTACAGCGCGGTGACGAGCGACTGCACTTTGCAGTGCAGCGCATCGGTGCGGGCATCGCCGACAATAACGGGATCAAGGTGAATGACCATGTGGATACCGAGGTCACGGCTGAAATCGCGCTCGATGTTATCGATGAGATCGTGGCTGACGAGAATGTCGTTTTTGGCATCGACCTCACAATGGGCAGAGGCAAAACAGCGGCCCACGCCGTAGTTGTGCACAGCAAGGTCATGCATGCCGATGATGCCGGGGTACGAGAGCATTTTCTCGGTAATGGTCTGTACGAGTTCGCCCTCCGGCGCTTGGCCGAGGAGAGGGTCTGCAGTGCTGATTGTAAGCTGCACGCCGGAGAACACGATGAACAGCGCAACCGCCGCGCCCATGTAGCCGTCCAAATTCACGCCGGTGAGCATGGTGATGACGGCGCCGAGCAGCACGACGCTTGTGGCGATGACATCGTTGCGGCTGTCCTTGGACGTGGCTTCGACGGACTCGGATTTGATCATGCGGCCGACCTTGCGGTAAAAGAGGCACTGCCAGAGCTTTGCCAGAATGGAAATGACGAGCACAACGAGGGCGACGGGCGTGAGGGCGTTTTCCTCCGGCGTGAGGATTTTCTCAATGGACGACATGCCGAGCTGAAGCCCGAGGAAAATGACGATGAACGAGACGATGACGCCCGAAAGATACTCGATGCGCGCGTGGCCGAACGGGTGCTTTTCATCCGCCGGTTTACTTGCCATTTTAAAGCCGATGAGCGTGACAACGGACGAGCCGGAATCTGTGAGGTTGTTGACGGCATCGGCCGTGACGGAAACACTGTGAAAAACCGTGCCGACGATAATCTTCATTAAAAAAAGCAGAAAATTTGTGACGATACCGACGGCACCCGCCACGCGGCCGCATTTGTCGCGCACGGCAGGATCCTCGGTATTTTTATGATCGCGGACAAAGATCCGCAAAATGAGATCGGTCATAACGAAAATCTCCTTTTGGTTAGCGGCTGAAAACCCGCCAAATATGCAAGCAGAGCTTGAGGAAAGCTCCTCAAACTCTGCTTTTGGGTGATTTAATTTTGTAAATCGGCTTACTTCTGGTCAAAGAACTCGACGATTTCGCCGCAGGGGCCGGTGCAGAACGCAATGCGCGCGGTGATGTCGGAAAGCTCTACATCTTTCGGTTCGATGGTGATCTCGTAGCCGGCTTCACGGACACGGGCGGCACAACCGTCGGTATCATCTGTTGCGAGCGCGAGATGGGCAAACTTGCCTTCCAGCGGCACATCGTTCTCTTCCGGGACGGGCAGCACTTCGATGCAGCTGTTGTCCCCGGTGGAGATCATCATGCAGGGGTATTTTTCGTCGCCCCACTGGCGCACGACCTTGAGGCCGAGCAGGTCAAGATAGAACGTTTTTGCTTTTTCAAACTGCGCATACGTCGGACGCAGTGCCACGTGGTGAATGCCTTTGATCAAGCTCATTTTGTTTTCCTCCCAAAAGTACATTTTATAAAGACAGGGTATCGAGACCGATACCCTGCTTAATTTGTAATTCTAAATTACTTTCTGTTGAAGATGGACATGATGTCGGAGAAGGTATCATCGTCGCTCTTCGCGGAAGTTGTGCTGCCGGTGCTCGGCGCAGACGGGTTGCCAAAGAGGTCTGCGTCGCTGATAGCCGGAGCTGCGGGCTTCTGGGTCTTTTCGCCGTTCATGCCGTCGAAGCCGGTCGCGATGACGGTGACCATCATCTCGTCTTCCATCGTCTCGTCGAATGCAGCACCCCAAATGATGTTTGCATCCTCGCTTGCGCGCTCGGTGATGAGCTGAGACGCGACATCGATCTCGTCGAGGGCGATGTCCGGAGAGGACTTGATGTTGATGATGACGCCCTTGGCGCCTGCGATAGCGGTCTCAAGCAGCGGACTGGAGATAGCCGCAACAGCTGCCTGCTCTGCCTTGTCCTTGCCTGCCGCACGGCCGACGCCCATGTGTGCGTAGCCTGCATCCTGCATGATGGACTTGACATCCTCGAAGTCGAGGTTGACGATGCCCGGGATCTGGATGAGGTCGGAAATGCTCTGTACGCCCTGACGGAGAACGTCATCGGCGATGCTGAATGCGTTTGCAAGCGTAATGCGCTGCTCGCTGACGAGCTTCAGTCTTTCGTTCGGGATGACAACGAGGGAATCGACGTGCTTGCGCAGCTCTGCAATGCCCTTTTCTGCCTGATCCATACGGCGCTTGCCTTCAAAAGCGAACGGCTTTGTGACGATGCCGACGGTGAGGGCACCCATATCCTTTGCAATCTCTGCAACGACCGGTGCTGCACCCGTGCCGGTGCCGCCGCCCATACCGGCGGTGACGAAGACCATGTCTGCGCCCTTGAGGGTAGCTGCGATCAGCTCGCGGCTCTCCTCGGCAGCCTTTGCGCCAACCTCCGGCTTGGAGCCTGCGCCTCTGCCCTGTGTATTCTTTTCACCGATCTGCACGCGGGTCTTGGCCTGCGAGCGGGACAGTGCCTGACGGTCTGTATTCATGCAGACGAGCTCGACGTGCTGCACGCCGGCATCTGCCATGCGGTTTACGGCGTTTCCGCCGCCGCCGCCTACACCAACGACCTTAATGGTCTGGGGGGTCTCTTCAAGCATGTTATCAATTTCAAACGGCATTTTATGTTCCTCCTTGATTTGGTCTTTAACCGTTAACGATCCGCACGGATCCGGGATTTTCATTCATCACGCCGCCTCCGGATTCAAAACGGTTTTCTCTCGAGCTTCGATCAAATCCGCCGGATAGCGTCCCATAAAGGGCCATACCTTTACAGTTCTTTACAGTCTTTCAGCTTTACATAGCTTCATACACTATAATTTATCACTTTTCCCGCCAAAATTCAAGATGAAAGCGGCAAAAAAGTGAGCCTTTGCAAATATTTTTACTTTACAGCGGTTTTCGGGAAATCTATGGTGTCGGGGCTGTTCAAATTACCCGAAAAACTTGTGAAAAACAGGGGAACGCTTCCAAATTTTACACGTTTTCGGCGTCGCCCGTGTTGTCACCGCTGTCGCCTGTGTTGTCACCGCTGTCGTCTGCTGCGGGGTCCGTGATGCCGTCGGTATCACCCGTGGGATTGGCAGTATCGCCGTTCTCCCCGTCGCCGTTTGCGGTGCTGTCTGAGCCGTCCGTGCGGCCTGCGGCATCACCGGGTGCGGGCGTGGCGGAGGCTGCGGTGCGGTCTTCCTCGTAAAACGCCTTATTTTTCTCCGGCACAACGGAAAGATCGATGGAGCCGACGGTCTCCTCGGTGATCTCGCCGCTCGTTTCCATTTGATGCAGCATTTCGAGGCCAAACGCCATTTTGTAGGACATGCCGTTCATGTTGCCGAAACGGAACGTGATGCGGTTATCATACGTCAGCGTAAGGTCGTAGGGGTTCGTCATGTTGATCTCCGTGACGTTCTGCGTCTCGTTTTTCGTCATCTGCTCCGCGATGGCGTTATAGACTTCTTTGACGGAATCATCGCCGAACGTGATCGTTTCGCTGGGCTTTGTGTTCGTGGGATTTGCCCCGAGCACCACAGTCGTGCCCTCGCACGGCTGTGAAGCGATCTCCAGCACCTTGCCGAAAGCACTTACATAGAGATAGCCCGCGTCGCACGCGACGGAAAACGCCGTTTCGGCGGGGGTAATTTCAATTTCAATGGTGGAAGGGATATGCTTTACGATCTTTGCGCTTTCAATGTACGGGAAACGGTGCTCAAGCGCTTTTTCGCGGCTTTCCGTTTCCAGCAGCACGAGGTTATCGCCCTCGTTGATGCCGCATACGCGGCGGATATCGGCTTCATCGTAGCCGGCATCTGACGTAAATGTGACGTTGCCCACCTTGAAAAACACGAAGATGCACAAAAGAACCGCGCCGATGACGACGACGCTGAATGCGATTATATTGAACAGGAGCAGCGCCCTGCTTTTTTTCTTTCTCATTGCGAGCTTTTCCGCTGCGCTGCGTGGAGTACGCGCCATGTTCAGCCTCCGTTTTTCACGTTTTATCTCTTACTTTTCGCTCTATATTCGGTATACGTCTGCGCCGAGCGCCCTTAAATTCTCTTCAAAGTGCGCATAGCCGCGGTCGATGTACTGCGGGTGCATCACCTGTGTTTCGCCCTGCGCCGCAAGACCTGCGATGACAAGCGCCGCGCCGCCGCGCAAATCCTCTGCCGAGACCGGCGCACCGGAAAGCTGCGGCACGCCCTCTATGACAGCCACCTTGCCCTCTAACTTGATCTTCGCGCCGAGCCGGTTGAGCTCACCGGCATGCTTATAGCGGCTTTCAAAAATGTTCTCTACAAAAATACTGGTGCCGTCCCCCACCGCCGCCATGGTCATGACGGGCGCCTGAGCATCCGTAGGAAAGCCGGGGTACGGCATGGTGCGCACATGACGCACGGGTTTTAATCTCTGCGGTGCGCGCAATAACAATTCGCTGCCGGACTGCATCACGGCGCAGCCGGTGCTTTCAAAAGCCGACAAAACCGGCAAAAGGTGCTCGCTGTTGACATCACGCAGAAGCACCGTACCGCCCGTGACGGCGGCCGCAGCCATGTATGTTGCGGCGGCGATGCGGTCCGGCATGACGGTGTATGTGCTGCCGTAAAGGTGCGGCACGCCTTCGATGACAATGCAGCTTTCGCCCGCGCCGTGAATGTGTGCGCCGCAGCGGTTTAAGTACCCGGCGAGATCCCCAATCTCCGGCTCACGCGCGGCGTTTGTGAGCACCGTTGTGCCCTTGGCGCGGGCAGCGGCGAGCAGCAGGTTTTCCGTTGCGCCGACGCTTGGGAACGCAAGCGAGACGAACCCGCCGCGCAACCCGCCGGGCGCGGTGCACAGCAGGCAGCCGTGCTCTTCGCGAATTTCTGCGCCGAGCTTGCGCAGCGCCTCCAAATGCAGATCGATGGGCCTTGGGCCAAGCTCGCACCCGCCGGGAAACGACAATCTTGCTTCGCCGCAGCGGGACAGAATCGCGCCCAAAAACACGATAGACGAGCGCATCTCCCGCATGAGGCTGTGGGGAATATCGCAGCGGGTCATGCCGTCCGCGCAGACCGTTAAGGTATCGCCCGTGTGGGTACAGCGGCATCCGAGCCGCCGCAAAATGGTGACCGCTGTGTGCACATCGGACAGTGCGGGGCAGTTGTGCAGCACCGTTTCGCCCTCACAGAGGAGTGCCGCCGCAAGCAGCGGCAGCGTGCTGTTTTTCGCGCCCTGCACGGTGAGCTCGCCGCAAAGGCGATTGCCGCCGCGCACCAAAACCGCTTCCTGCCGGGCACAGCCCGTATGTTCCAGTTCATATTCTTCCATATACACACCCCGTATTCTGTAAGGCGGCAGAAAGCGCGCCTTTGGATACGGTCATAGTATGCAGCGGAAAAATTTTGGGGTATGTCCGCCTGAAATGCGTTTTACGGTTTACTTTTTTGCTTTTTCGCAAATGATGTTGTAAATGCGGTCATTTGCGTCCAGCACGGCCATGGCTTTCGCGTTTTTGCCGATCTCTTCGGCGCGGCCCGGCTCGGAAAGGATGGTGTTCACCGTTTCCCACAGCTTTTCACCGGTGAGGTCTTTTTCTTCGATCATCACGGCGGCATCGCGGTTCACAAGCGCCATGGCGTTATGGAACTGGTGATTTTCGGCAACGTTCGGGGACGGAATCAGAATGGAGCACTTGCCCGTGGCTTCGATCTCCGTTAAGGTGATGGCGCCGGCACGACCGATGACGAGGTCGGCGGCGGCGAGGCATTCCGGCATGTTGTCTATGTACTCGAGCATGCGAATCTGTGGATTTTCTTCTTCCTTTACACCCGCTGCGTGCACTTCGTCGAGGAATTTTTCATCGTGCTGGCCGTAGCCGTGGATGTGCTGATATTTCTTCTCTTTGGCACTTTCACCGAGCATGTATGCCGCGGCTTTATTGAGCGCCGCTGCGCCGAGGCTGCCGCCGAACGACAGCACAAGCGGGCGATCGTCGAGATTCAGCGCCTTGCGGGCGGCTTCGCGCTCGGCCTGCAAAACGGAAACGCGCACCGGGTTGCCGGTGAAGACGCAGTTATCTTTGCGGTCGAGGTACTTTTTCGCGTCCTCCACGGCGAGCATGACGCACTCCGCGTGCTTTGCAAGCGCTTTAGTCGTCATGCCGGGATAGGCGTTCTGCTCGTGGATGACGGTGGGGATGCCGAGCTTCTGTGCGGCGCGAATGACGGGGCCGCTGACGTAACCGCCGGTGCCGACACAAATATCCGGCTTAAACGCCTTGATGATGCGCTCGGACTCGATAGACGAGGAGAACAGGCGGAACACGGTTTTGATGTTGCGGCGAATGTTCTTCGCCGTTAATTTACGTTGAAAGCCCGAGATGCGGATGGTTTTGAAATCGAAGCCCGCTGCGGGCACAAGACGCTCTTCCATGCCGCCCTTGTTGCCGACGTACAGGATTTCGGCATCCGGCTGCTTGGAGCGCAGATAACCGGCCGCCGCAAGCGCCGGATTGATGTGGCCGGCGGTGCCGCCGCCTGCAAATAACACACGCATAATTGAATACCCCTTTTACATTTTTTCTGTATTGGAATGCCGCGAGACCGACAGAAGCACGCCCATTTCCGCAAGAAGCATGATGAGCGCCGTGCCGCCAAAGCTGAAGAACGGCAGGCTGATGCCGGTGTTCGGGATGGTGTTTGTGACAACGCAGATGTTGAGGATAGCCTGAACGCCGAACTGGAACGTGATGCCAAGCGCCAGCATGGTGCCGAAGCGGTCACGCGCATGCAGCGCGATATATACGCCGCGCCAGATGAAAAGCGCAAACAGGATAATGACAATAAGCGCGCCGATGAAGCCGAGCTCCTCGCACACTACGGCAAAAACGAAGTCGTTTTGCGGCTCCGGGATGTAGAGATACTTTTGTCTCGACTGTCCGATGCCGACGCCGAGCAACTGCCCGGAGCCGATGGCGTAGAGTGACTGCACCGTCTGCCATGTATCGACGCCCTCCGGCGGGTTGAACGGATCAAGCCAGCCGTGGACACGGTCCATGGCGTAGGCAAATTTTGAGGAAAACAGCACGAGCGCGCCGATGGCGGCTGCCGCCGCACCGCCGATGACGGCGAAATAGCGGAACTTTGTGCCGCCGACGAACATCATGATAAACGCGATGAGGCAGATGATGATGGTGGCGGAAACGTGTTTTTCCGCGATGACGAGCACGCAGACGAGGCCCAAAATACCGAAGAACGGCAAAAAGCCGTAGCGGAAGGTTTTCATCCTTTCGCCGTACAGCGCGATGAGGTGCGCAAACATCAAGATGAGCGCGAACTTTGCGATCTCGGACGGCTGGAATTCGACGAAGCCGAGGTTCAGCCAGCGCACCGCGCCGCCTTTGTTCGGCGCTAATTTTGTGCCCTTAAAGACGAGCACCATCAAAAGCAAAAGAATGGAGACGGCGAAAACGGGCAGGTTCAGTTTATGCAGCTGGTGATAATCGAACGTGGAGATGGCAAGCATCAGCACAACACCGACCAAGGCGAACATACCCTGACGGAGAATGAAGTAATAGCTGTTTCCGTAGTAGTAATACGCGTAGGCATAGCTTGCAGAGAACATCATGACAAGTCCCACGGCAAGCAGCACAAGGATCAAAAACAGCATGGTCATGTCAAGGCCGAGACCCAAAGTGAAAATTCTATATTTGATGCGCCCGCGCCGTTTGCCGCGCCTTGCGGCTTCGGATGCCGCCTCTTCTGCGGGTACGGCGGATAACCGGCGACTTGGGACCTGTTCAAGCCCGCGCGCCGTAGAGCGTCTTGTCTGCGCCATTGCTGCAAACCTCCTTTTTTTCAGTTGATTTCTATTTTATCCCATTTTCAGGCGTTTAGCAGCCAAACACCGCCAAAAGTACGCCGATGATACCGGCAAGAAGTGTAACGCCGCTGAACACGAAGCAAATCTTATTCTCGTTCCAGCCGCACATTTCAAAGTGGTGGTGGATCGGCGCCATTTTGAAAATGCGTTTGCCATGCGAAATTTTAAAGTATGTAACCTGTAAGACAACAGAGAGAATCTCTACAATATAGATAATACCGATGAGGATGAGCAGAATCGGCATATCCACGCCGAACGCCAGCGCGCACACTGCGCCGCCGAGGAACAGCGAGCCTGTATCGCCCATGAAGACCTTAGCCGGGTTGGCGTTCCAGAACAGGAAGCCGATCATCGCACCGACGATGGCCGCCGCGTAAAGTGAAAGCCCCACGCGGTTTAAAAGCATCGCGATAACAGAGAAGACGAGTGCGACGACGAGCGTGACGGACGTATTGAGGCCGTCGATGCCGTCTGTGAAGTTCACGGCGTTGACCATGCCGACGATGAAGACGGCCGCCAGAATGTAGTAGAAGAAGCCGAGGTCAACGGAGCCAAGGAACGGGATAACCGTTTCGGTGGTGCCGCCCGCAAATGCGACGGAAAGCAGGTAGGCGCCGACGATGATGAACTGCAAAATGAGCTTTTGAATCTCGGTGAGACCGAGGTTGCGATGCTTTTTGATGCTGATGTAATCATCTAAAAAACCGACGATACCAAAGCCCACCGCCATGAGCGCGCCCGCCACGACCTTGACGAGCATGAGCTGCGTTTCCGCGCCGCCGTTCAGCCACAAAAATGCGATGCAGATGACCGCCGCGACGGAGCTGCCGATGATGAACATGATGCCGCCCATGGTGGGCGTGCCCTGTTTATTTTTATGCCAGCTGGGGCCGACCTCTCGAATGGTCTGGCCAAATTTGATCTTGTGCAGAAACGGCACCATGAAGTAACCGAGCAGCCCTGTGATGACCGCCGCAATGACGATTGCAAGGCAATACAGTACAATATCCATACGTTATGAACTTCCTTTCCTACCCTCTCAATGTATGTTTTTACTCTTCGCTGTTCGTTGAGGTGTTGCCCGCCGCTTCGACGCCGCCGGAGCTGACAAACGAAATGCGGATGACGGAGCCGCGCTTGACCTTGGTGCCCTCTGCGATATCCTGACTTTGTGCGTAGCCGGAATCGCCGTCGCCCACAACGAGCACCTGCACATCGGCAAGACCCGCCAAGTAGCGGCAAGTATCGATGTCATAGCCGATGAAGCTCGGTACCTCCACATACGTTTTGGGATCCGGCTCTTCGGTGTAAAGCGCAACCATGCCTTCCTTCGGGATAGATGCACCCGGAGACGGCACCTGCACCGTGACGAGCGCGTCGTCTTCGGCGTCGCCGACGACCGTGCCGCTGAAGCCCTGCTCTTCCAGATGGCTTTTCGCTTCTGCCATGGTCATGCCAATGACGTTCGGCGCGGTAGCGGAGAGATTTTCATATTCCGATTCCGTATACTGCGGGTCTACGCCGAGGTACGGGAGCACCTCTTCCATGATGGCGGCGAAGATTGGGCCGGCCTGCGTGCCGCCGGACGCGCCGCCGATCTGCGGCTCGTCGTAGAAAACGAGCAAGGCGTACTGCGGGTCATCTGCCGGGGCATAGCCGCCGTAGGAAACGACGTACTGCATGCCGCGGTCGTTGCCCTCTGCCAGATCCTGATAATACAGTGCGACTTTTTCGGACGTACCGGTCTTGCCCGCCACGCGGTAACCGGCGACATAGCCGTTTTTACCGCTTTCGCTTGTGGCGTTTTTCTGGAGAATGGCCGTCATGCGCTTGGAGACATCTTCGGAGATGACCTGACGCTTGTAGCTTGTATCAGTCGTTTTGACAATGTTGCCGTCACTGTCCAGCATGCGGTCTACGACGTGCGGCTGCACAAGATAACCGCCGTTTGCAACAGCCGCAATGGCCGTGATCATCTGAATCGGTGTGACAGAAAAGTTCTGGCCGAACGAAGACGTTGCAAGCTCGACGATATTGAGCTCGTCTTCGCTAAAATAAAGGCTGTCTGCTTCGCCGGGCAGGTCGATGCCCGTGCGCTGCGTAAAGCCAAAGGCTTCAAAGAAATTGAAGAATGTGTGGCGGCCCATTTTCTGGCCCAGCCAGATCATGTACGGGTTGCAGGAATTGCAGATGCCGTCCACCAGCGTTTCCGTGCCGTGACCGGCGTGGTACCAACAGCTGATGGGGTCGATGGTGGGATCATCAAACACCCACTGACCGGTGCAGGTGTACGTGGAATCTTCAGAAGCCACGCCGGATTCCATCGCCATGGAGCCCGTGACCATTTTGAAAACGGAACCGGGGTAGTAGGTATCACTGACGGCTTTGTTTCGCCACTGCTTATTCTGCGCTTCGGCCCACATTTGGTCGGTAAGCTCGTCGCGCAGTGTGGTGACGTCGATGCGCTCGTAATCCGCAAGGGCCTTTTTCGCTTCCGCGCGCTCCTCGTCGGTCTCGGCGTTATCGATGGCAAGCTGTAAGGTGTTTAATTCCTGCTGCTCCTTTTCCTGCGCCTTTTGCAGCGCTTCTTCCACCTTTTCCGGAATGGCGTCCTCGGCCTCCTGCGAAATGGTAAACGGGTCGTTCGGGTCATAGTCGCCCTTTGTGGAAAGCGCCAAAATGGCGCCGGTCTTGACATTCATCAGAACGGCCGTGCCGCCCTCCAGCGCGCCGCAGGCCTCAAGGCCCGCCTGCAGATGCTTTTCTACGATGCTCTGTGCGGTCTCGTCGATCGTGAGCACAAGGTCGTAGCCGTCCTGTGCCTGCACGTATTGGTCATACTGGAACGGCATGTCATCGCCCTGTGCGTTCTTCGCGCTGACAAGGCGGCCCGCCGTGCCGGAAAGCTCGCTGTCGTATTCCGTTTCAATGCCCGCAAGCCCCTGGTTATCCGTGCCCGTGAAGCCGAGCACCGTAGAAGCCGTGGTGCCGTAGGGATAATAGCGCTTGTAGTCTTCCATCAGCGTGATGCCGCGGCCGATCTTTTCGTCCTTGATATACTGCACGATCTCATCGCGCACCTCGGTCTCCACCTTGCGCTTGACATAGACAAAGTAGCTGTTCTGCTGCGCTTTTTTCAGGACGGCGTCGTAATCGAGCCCTAAAATTTCGGAAAGGCCCTTTGCAATCTTCACGTCGTCGCCTTCGTCGATGTAGTTCGGCTCCAAGGCGACCGTCCACACGCTGGCGCTCTGCGCCAAGACCTTTGTGCCCGTGGCGTCGTAAATGGTGCCGCGCGAGGGCGTAAGCTGCGTGGATTGCAAACTCTGGTCAACCGCATCGGTCTTTAAGGTTTCGCCGTTGACAAGCTGCAGGCGGACAAGGTTTGTGATAACGGCGCCAAACCCGAGCACCAGCACAAAGCCCACGATGACCATTGTGCGCTGCCAGACGCCGGAACGATTTGATTTTGCCATGTAAAAAATGCCGTCCTTTCTGCTGCGCCCTTCATTCGCAGCCAAAAGTTGCCGTATACCGAAAAATGAGAGTTAAGAATAAACTCTCAACTCTCCTCTCAAATTCCCCTCTGCCGGGGGCCGCATAACCCATTTGTATTCTTTCATGCCGCAAAATAGCAGCGTATCCGCAAAAAATTCGTATGTATAAAGGCTAAATCAGGAAAAGAGCGACTGCAAGACCTGCCAGATACGGTCCAACAGGTTCGGTGTCTTTTCGGCCTGCACTACAGTGCCCTCATCATCCTGCGTGAGGCTGATGTAGGAGGTCTGCCCGTCCGCTACCTTTTCCATACCGAGCTTTTCGCGCGCGATCTGCTCGATCTCCTCCGTATTGAGCTTGGAGGCCGCCTGCATTTCAAGCTGAATAGCAATGCTTTTCTCCTGCGAAAGGCTCTCGTTCGCCGTGTTGATCTCATCGGTGAGCTCCGTGAGCTGCACCTGACTGAACACCACCGCACCGATGGCGCCGACGATGACCAGCACCACCGCAAGATTCATAAGCATTTTGACCGTATTTGCACTGTGTCTGTGACTGCGGCGCAGCTGTTTTTCATCCAGCTTCACCACATTGTTTTTCTGTTTTTGTTTTTGGGGCGCTTTCGGCTCCGGAAGCTTCGGTGCCGCGCTGCCGTGATCTCTGCTGTCGAAAAGATCAAAATCGTATGCGTTTGATGTAGATGCCATATTGTTTCCTCCTTTCGGAAACTTATCCCAACAAATTCAGCTGTATTCTCTCAGGGATACCCTAATTTTTCAAAATCTCACAGTTTTTCAATAACGCGCAGCCTTGCACTGCGGGCGCGCGGGTTTTCGCGAAGCTCTTCCTCACTCGGCGCAAGACCCTTTTTGTAGATGAGCTTGCCCTTCGGCTTGTTGCCACACACGCACACGGGGAAATCCTTCGGGCAAGTGCAGCCCTCGCACCACTTGTTCATCTGCTGCTTGACGATGCGATCTTCAAGCGAATGGAACGTGATGACGGAAAGCCTGCCGCCGGGCTTTAACAGCCCGAACGCCGCCGTAAGCCCCTTTTTGAGCGCGTCCAACTCGCCGTTTACCGCAATGCGCAGCGCCTGAAACGTTCTTCTGGCCGGATGACCCTCCGCGCGGCGCACCGCTGCCGGCACGCTTTCGCGGATAATCTCCGCAAGCTCTAATGTAGTTTCAATCGGTTTTTCTTCGCGCGCTTTCACAATGCCCTTTGCAATGCGCACCGCGCTTTTATCTTCGCCGTAACGACTGATGATCTCGGCCAATTCCTGCCAAGAGAGTGTGTTTACAAGGTCTGCGGCCGAGGTGCCGCTTTGGCTCATGCGCATATCGAGCGGGGCGTCGGCGTGGTAGGAAAAGCCGCGCTCTGCGGTATCAAGCTGATAGGACGAAACGCCGATATCGAGCAGCACGCCGTCTACATTAACGATACCGTGCTCTAACGCGATCTTGTCCATATCGCAGAAGTTGCCCATGGCAACGACGGAGCCGGGATATTTACCGAGCCGCTCTTTCACAACGGCAATGGCGTCCGGGTCGCGGTCGATGGAAAGCAACGTGCCCGTTGTCAGGCGCTGCAAAATCGCGCCGGAGTGGCCGCCGCCGCCCGCGGTGCCGTCTATATAGGTGCCTTCCGGGTCGATGTTCAAGGACTCGATGGTCTCTTTGAACAGCACCGGTTTATGCTCAAAATGAATTTCACTCATGATATATTTGTCCGGCGGAACGGATGCGTTCCGGCAGACACTCCTCATTGAACTTTACCCGAAAAAAACCAGGCTGATGAGCGCCAAGCGGGGCGAAAAGGCAATGAAAATCCAAAGCCCATGCGGTTTTCCGCAGGGTTTTCGCTGCTTGCACGTCCATTATACCTTATCCCACATAGAAAATCAACCCGCGGCAAAAAAATTTATGTTTACCATGTTCGATGAAAAAGCGCGGATTTCCGATATTTTTCTTGGGTTTTATTCGTGTATTTTCCGATTTTCGGCAAAATAGCGGTATGTTGAAAATTCTGTGCATTCTCATGCAAAAAAACTTTTGCAGTTTGTTCACATTCCCGGTTTTCGGAAGTGGCTCCGTTTACACGCTTTTTGTGGAAAAACACAGGATTCATCTGACTAACGGAGAGATGCAAAGAGCTCCCATATATAAAAAGGACGGCAATGCCGCCCTTTGGGAGACCCCCTAATTGGGTCTCCCGAGCATTAACAGTCCAGTGGACTGTTAATGCTCCCGTCCTGATTTTTGGGTAGGCAAAAAGATTTCGAGCTCTGCGGAGCTCGACCAAAGGTTTCACCTTTGGAATCTGACAAGCTTTTGAAAAAGCTTGAGCAAAACTTTTAACTCCGTTGTCGTTCGCTCGTTCTAACAAAAAACGGCAGCTCGCCCAACTGCCGCGAACTGCCGTTTAAAGCTCTTAAATTACTGCTGTGCGCTCGTGCCGTGAATGGACTGGCGGGTCTTTCTCAGCTCTGCAAGGTTGGCGCTCATCGCGTCGTCTGTGCGGCGGAGCAGATCTTCCACATAGTCGTTGGAGGCCTTCTGCATGCTGCGGAACTTCTCCTGCGTCTGCGCCATGATGTCGTTTGCCTTTGCCTGTGCCTGGCGCACGATCTCTTCCTGGTTGACGAGTGCTTTTGCCTTCTCCTCTGCGACGCGCACGATGGTCTCGGCTTCGCGCTGTGCCTCGCTGATGATCTGGGCGCGGTCTGCGACGATGGCCTTCGCCTTGCGCACTTCGGACGGGATCGCCTCGCGAATCTCATCAAGGATCTGCTTTGCGTCTTCGCTATCTATAAACGATTTGCCGCCTGCAAAAGGAAGGTGCCAGCCTTTCTCCAGTACGTCGGTCAATTCATCGATCAAATCTTCTACGGTTGCCTGCGTGTTGCTCATAAAAAATCCATTCCTTTCGTATTTTTAGCCGCATTCAGTCTGCCGTGCGGCAAAGTCTCTGATTTATTTTCTCTAAAAGGCACTCGGGCACAAAATGGGAAATATCGCCGCCGAAGCCCGCAATCTGCTTGACCATGCTGGAGCTGAGGAACATGTGCTCGATGCTGGTCGGCAGGAACAGCGTTTCAAACTCCGGGTTCAGCTTTTTATTGGTGAGCGCCATCTGAAATTCATATTCAAAGTCGGAGATTGCGCGCAGACCCTTCACAATGGCAGCCGCATGCTTTTCGCTTGCGTAATCCGCCAAAAGACCGCGCACGCAGTCTACCTCTACATTTTCCATATCGGCCGTGACGGTGCGCAGCATTTCCATGCGCTCCTCCACCGTAAAGCTCGCGCGCTTATCCGGGTTTACCGGTACCGCGACGATGACTTTGTCGAAAATTTTGCACGCACGGGAGATGATGTCCATGTGTCCCAGCGTGACCGGGTCAAAGCTGCCCGGACAGATCCCTATTCTCATTGATATACCGCCTTTTTTGCGCTTACACCATGCTTTGATGGCGATACGCGGTCAGCAAGATTTTTCCGTAACGGTAGTCGCGCACGCGCACGAATTCCCCCGCCGTCTCCGGCAGCTCTTCGTCCGTGGGGTGCTCGCAGATCACGATGCCGCCGCGGTTCATATGCGGCGTGACCGCAAGGAGCGCCTTTGTGAGCGTGCCCGTGCGGTACGGCGGGTCGAGAAACGCGATGTCGAAGGTCTCGGTGCAGCGCAGCAGATACGAAGCATACTCCGCGTTCATCACCTGCGCTTCGTTTTCAAACCCTGTGGTGTGAATGTTCTCCAGCACGACGCCGCAGGATGCCTTGGCGCTGTCTACGAACACAGCGCGCTTTGCGCCGCGGCTGAGCGCCTCGAGACCGATCTGGCCGGAGCCCGCAAACAGGTCGAGAAACACGCGGCCCTCCAGATCAAACTGCAAAATGTTGAAAAGCGCCTCTTTTACGCGGTCCGGCGTGGGACGCACAGCATCGCCCGGGAGCGTTTTCAATTTTCTGCCTCGTCGGGAACCGGTTATGATACGCACAGCCGAACACTCCTTTCTCTTTTGGAAGTCCGTGTCCGAAATCTAAAAAACATATACGGACACACTTCAAGTTATTATCTCATTTGAATAGAAATATGTCAACCGTTTTTGCGCAGTTTTTGCAGAGAAACGTCGAAAAATACGCAGGAACAACGTTATTCCCCGTCGTTTTCTTCGCTGTGGAAATAACGGTAGACGGCGCGGGCGGCAGGGGCGTTCATGCCGGGCGTTTCCTCCAGCATTTCCTCCGTCGCCTCGCTGACGGCGCGTATGGTTGTAAAGTGCTTCATCAGCGCTTTGGCGCGCGTTTCGCCGATGCCCGGAATGGACGTGAGCGTGGTGGAGATGGTCGCCTTTTTGCGCTGCTGGCGGTGGTAGCCGATGGCAAAGCGGTGCACCTCGTCCTGAATGCTCGACACCAGCGTGAACACCGCGCGGGTAGACTGAATGGCGATTTCGCCGCCATCCTCCGTGATGGCGCGCGTGCGGTGCTTATCGTCCTTTACCATGCCGTATACCGGCACGTCGATGCCCATTTCGCGCAGAAGCGGACGTATGGCGCCCACGTGCCCTTTGCCGCCGTCGAGCAGAATGAGGTCGGGCAGTCTGCCGAAGCCCTCGGGCTTATCGGCGGCGCGGTATTCTTCAAAACGGCGGCGGATGACCTCGCGCATGCTGCCGTAGTCGTCCTGTCCGACAACAGTCTTGATTTTAAACTTGCGATACGCGCTTTTCAGCGGGCGGCCGTTTTCAAACACGATCATACCCGCAACGTTCTCGCCGCCCGCAAGGTTTGAAATATCGTAGGATTCAATATATTCCGGCGTTTTGGGCAGGTTTAAGAGCTGGCGCAGTTCATCGAGCGCGGAGGTCTCGCGGCCTGTGGCGCGGCCCATAGCCTGCGCAAGCGCTTCCGCGGCGTTCGTGCGGCACATTTCCACAAGCTGCTTCTGTTCGCCCTTTTGCGGAATGTGGAACTTCACGCGGCGCTCCGCCTTTTTCGTCAGCCACTCTTCAAGGACGCCGTCGTCGTTGACGGGGCCGTCTATCGTGATGACGGGCGGGATCTTATCGCGCATCGAATAATATTGCATGACAAATTCGCTGCGGATCTGCTCCGGCTCGTCGTCGGCGTTTAATAAAAACGATTCGCGGTCATACAGTCTGCCGCCCGCAAAGCGGAACACCTGAATGCTCACCTTTTCGCCGCCGAGCACAAGCGCGATGACGTCCTGCTCCGGCACGCGGCTTGCGACAACCTTTTGGCGCTCTTTCAGCTTGTTGATGGCCGTAATGCGGTCACGGATGCGCGCGGCAAGCTCAAAATCGAGATTTTCAGCCGCCTCGTTCATTTTCTCCGTCAGTGTGCGCACGGAATCGCTTGTGCCGCCGCGGATGAAATCAAGCGCCTCCTGCACGGCCTCGTTGTATTCCTTTTGGCTCACGTGCCCGCGGCATGGGGCACAGCACTGCTTGATGTAGTAGTTGAGGCACGGACGGCCCCTGCCGATCTCCTGCGGGAATTTGCGCGTGCAGGACGGCAGACGGAAAATCTTCCGCGCCTCCTCCACGGTGTCCTTGATTGTCCACGCGGAAAGGTATGGTCCGATATACTTTGCGCCGTCATTCAGGACCTGCTTTGTCTCCGAAATGCGCGGCCAGTCGCCCGCTGTCACCTTAATATAACTGTACCCCTTATCGTCCTTTAAGAGGATGTTGTACTTCGGCTGGTGCTGCTTGATTAAACTGCTTTCCAAAATGAGCGCTTCAAACTCGCTGTCCGTCAGAATATACTCGAAATACTCGACATTCGAGACCATGCGGCGCACCTTTTCATTATGGTTTTTATCCGAGCCGAAATACTGGCTGACACGGTTTTTAAGCGCTTTCGCCTTGCCGATGTAGATGATGGTATCATCGCGGCTGTGCATGATGTACACGCCCGGGTGAAGCGGCAGCTTCATCGCCTTTTTGCGCAGCTCTTTGATATGCGCCATTTTTTCTTCCGTAAGCTGTACCATGCGCACCTCCATGCGGCTCAGTCACTAAGCGACTGAGAAAGAAGAAACGCCTACCGGAAATGCTCCGATAGGCGCCGTTTTGACAAGCTGAAATTATTCGGCAAAGCCGGATTCAACAAGAGCCACGAGGCTGTCAACAGCTTCCTGCTCGTCGGAACCATCAGCGATGATGTCGATCGACGTACCGCCGACGATGCCCAGAGACAGAACGCCCAGCAGGCTCTTTGCGTTTACGCGGCGCTCATCCTTCTCAACCCAGATGGAAGACTTAAACTCGTTTGCCTTCTGGATGAAGAAAGTTGCCGGTCTTGCATGGAGACCAACCTGATTCTGAACCAAAACGTCCTTCTTAACACACATTGCGATTCACTCTCCTGTAAGTAATACATTACATACTCTGAATGTCAAACATGATTCTAAAGCTCAAAATGCTTCAATATAAGTTATTATAGCATAATTTGTCCCCCCGTCAAGCGGGGTACCCCATTTTTGGATATATGCCCGTGGCATATCGCTATGAAACGATCCGTGTTTGTGCATTTTGCTCTGCTTGTTGAAAACATTTCGTAAAATCAGTTCGCCACAGAGGGTTAAACATTCCTAAAATCCGCTTATTTTCTGCCGAAAGCGCGCTTTTCTTCCACAGTCAGCTCAGCTTTTTCAAAGAGGTCCGGGCGGGCTTTCTGCGTGACCTTCAAAGATTGTTCGCGCCGCCATTTTTTGATTTTTTCGTGGTGGCCGTTTAAAAGCACCTGCGGCACCTCTCTGCCGCGCCAAGCAGAGGGACGGGTATACTGCGGATATTCCAAAAGCCCGTCATAATGGCTTTCTTCCTCAAAGCACACGTCTTCGGAAAGCACGCCGGGCAGCATGCGCGCCACGGCATCGGTCAGGATTACGGCGGGCAGCTCGCCGCCCGTCAGGACAAAATCGCCGATGGAGATTTCCTCCACGTCGTATTCCTCCAAAACGCGCTCATCCACACCCTCATAATGCCCGCAAAGCACGATGATATTCTCGTTTTTGGCGAGCTCCTTCACTTTTTCCTGGTCTAAGACCCGTCCGCGGGGGGACATATACACAATATGCGGGCGCACGGCGGTTTGTTCGATGATCTCGTCAAACGCCTTCGCTATGGGCTGCGCCATCAAAAGCATGCCCTTTCCGCCGCCGAACGTGCAGTCGTCCACGCGCTTGTGCACGCCCTCACCATGGTCGCGCAGCTGGTGACAGCACACCTGCAAATACCCGCGTGCGCGCGCACGGCCGATGATGCTCTCGTTCAAAATATTCTCGCACATTTCGGGGAAAAGTGTCACAATATCAATCCGCATCCGCTGCCTCCCTGGCGTTTACGGGCACGGTCTCCGCGCCGTCGCCGAAAATACCCGGAATGGGCTTTACAAACAGCTTTCCGCTTTCAATGTCCGTCTTCGCGATCATGGCGTCCACGGCGGGGAACAGAAATTCCTCGCCCACGCCGTTTACAATGCGGTACACGTTGTTCGCACCGGTCTCGAAAACGTCCTGTACCGTGCCGTATTCCGCGCCCGTTGCGTCATCGATGACATGAAGGCCGATGAGATCTTCCACGAAGTAGCGGTTTTTCGGCAGGCGCACGTCGTTTCGGTCAAGATATAGAATTTTGCCCCTGTACAGGTCGGCTTGTGTGGCGCTTTCCACGCCCTTTAAGCGCACCAGCAAAAGGCTTTTGTGTACGCGGGAAGATAGGAGCCCGGCATCCGTTTTGCCGCCGTCAAAATACAGGGTCTTCACTTTTTTCAGAAAATCGGCGGAATCGCACCACGGTTCCACGCGCATTTCGCCGCGTACGCCGTGCGTACCCACGATCCTTCCCGCTTCCAGAAATTGTTTTTTCATGTGTTTTCCTCGGCTCTGCCGCAGCGAAAGCCTTCCTCTCTTTTAATATAAAAAGGACGCACGAAGCCCGTGCGTCCCTCTTTCGATCAATCGATCTCAACAACGACCTTTTCGCTGCTGCGTGTTGCTGCGGCACGCATAACAACGCGAATCGCTTTCGCAATGCGGCCCTGCTTGCCGATTACTCTGCCCATGTCCTCTTCCGCAACGTGAAGATGATAGACGACGGAACCGTCTTCCTTGGGCTCATCGAGTGTAACGGAAACCTCTTCCGGCTTTTCAACAAGACCCTGCGCAATGATTTTCAGTAATTCCTGCATAAGATTGTTCCTTTCTCAAACGAGAAGACGGGCAATCAGATAACACCGTGCTTCTTGAACAGTGCCTTAACGGTATCGGTCGGCTGTGCGCCCTTTTCCATCCAAGCCTTTGCCTTTTCCGGATCAACCTTTACAACGCTCGGCTCTTCCATCGGGTTGTAGTAGCCGATTTCCTCAATGAAACGGCCGTCTCTCGGGTAACGGGAATCTGCAACAACGATGCGGTAGAAAGGAGCCTTCTTAGCACCCATTCTGCGAAGTCTGATCTTAACCATGGTAATTTCCTCCATATTATAAAAAATAAGTTTTATCTATTAACCAACGATTCGTCGGCAATATTTACAATTTAAATATACGTCTTGCGTCAGAAACAAATGAAGTTCGTTTCTTTATCGCATTTACATTGGGAAGCCGCCCATGCCACCCATATCCGGGCCGCCGAAACCGCCCATGCCGCCCATACGCGCCATCATTTTCTTGCCCTTTTTGCCGCCGAACTGCTTCATCAGCTTCTGCATCTGCTTGAGCTGGTTGCAAAGACGGTTGACGTCTTCCACCTTCATGCCGCAGCCTGCCGCGATGCGGCGCTTGCGGGAAGCTTGCAAAAGCTCCGGCCTTGCGCGTTCTTCGGGGGTCATGGAAAGGATGATCGCCGCGTTGCGGTCCATAATGCGGTCGTCAATGTCCATTTCATCGAGCTTCGAGCTGTTGATGCCGGGCAATTTCGAGAGGATGCCCTTTAACGGGCCCATCTTCTTCACCTGCCGGAACTGCTCCAAGAGGTCGTTGAAGTCCATCTTGTTCTGCATCATGCGCTCTGCGGTGCGCGCCGCGGACTTTTCATCGATTTTCGCCTGTGCGTCTTCGATGAGGGACAGCACGTCGCCCATGCCGAGGATACGGCTCGCCATACGGTCGGGGTGGAAAACCTCGAGGTCGTCGATCTTTTCGCCCGTGCCGGCGAACTTGATGGGCTTGCCGGTGATGGCCTTAACGGAAAGCGCCGCACCGCCGCGGGTATCGCCGTCGAGCTTTGTTAAAATCACGCCCGTGATGTCGAGCAGATCATCAAACGACTTTGCGACATTCACGGCCTCCTGGCCGGTCATGGCGTCCACCACGAGCAGAATATCCGTGGGGTTCACCGCTTCTTTTATATTTTTCAGCTCATTCATGAGCGCTTCATCGATCTGCAGACGGCCCGCGGTATCGATGATGACGTAATCGTTGCCGTAGTCGCGCGCGTGACGAACAGCCGCCTGCGCGATCTTCACCGGGTCTTCGGTACCCATCTCAAAGACGGGTACGCCGGCCTGTGCGCCCACGACCTGTAACTGCTTAATTGCCGCCGGGCGGTAAATATCGCCTGCAACGAGCAACGGACGGCTGCCGCGGCTTTTCAGCATTTTCGCAAGCTTTGCGCTGTGCGTCGTTTTACCGGCACCCTGCAAGCCGCACATCATGATGACAGCCGGCGGGTGCGCGGGCATTTTCAGCCGCTCTTCGCTGCCGCCCATCAAAGCCGTCAGCTCTTCGTTGACGATCTTGATGACCATCTGCGCGGGGGTGAGGCTTTCCATAACGTCCTCGCCCACGGCGCGTTCCGTAATGCGCACGGTAAAGTCCTTTGCGACCTTGTAGTTGACGTCGGCTTCGAGAAGCGCCAAACGCACCTCGCGCATGGCCTCCTTAACGTCGCTTTCCGTCAGCTTGCCTTTGCTTTTTAACTTTTTAAACGCGTTGCCGAGCTTATCGGCAAGACCTTCAAACGCCATGTAAAAATCCTTTCAGAGCCGCGCCGCTCAGTCCGTCAGCTTCTTTGCGGAGCGCAAAATGCTCTCCACGTTCTGCCGAATGACCGGGTCGCCGCCGTTCTTTTCGTTTTCCGCTTCGATCTGTAACGCGTGGTCGCAGATCTGCGTCAGTTCTTCCTGCACGCTGCGGAAGCGCTTTGCAAGACCCAACCGTTCTTCCATTTCAAGAAGCTGCTGTTCGGCGCGCTTGATGCCGTCGCGCACGCCCTGCCGCGTGATGCCCTTCTCCTCTGCAATTTCCGCTAAAGAAAGGTCTTCGTTATAATAGCATTCCACGACCTCGCGCTGCTTTTCGGTGAGCATGTCGCCGTAAAAATCCAGCAGGAACGTGATGCGCAGATCCTTTGCCATAGTTCGCTCCGTTTCCGGGCGTTTCCAATTTCAAGCGCCCTGCTGTAAAGTTTTTTTCTTTACAGCCTTTGTATTATACAATAGACGCCCCGCTTTGTCAAGCATTTTTAAAGCAAAAAAGCGCCCGTTTTCGGCACTTTGCGCCGCAATGCTATACGCCTGCGGCGTATGGTTTGGCTTCACTGTGCTATTTGGCTTGCGCCTGATGTTATCGCTCTGCGGGCAATTCTGCGCACGATATACATCGCCAAAAACAAAGCCCTGATTTTTGCATAACGTATGCTTTACAAACCCAGTTTTGCATGGTATATTTATTCGTATAGCGCAAACGGGTGTATTTTTGCAAGCTCACTCGTCTGTGCTTGCATTCAGTTCCGTTCGGCGGAGATTTTCTCTGTGCGGCGGGATACGGAAGGAAGCGAAATTTTGATTTACTTTAACTGTGATTACACCGAAGGCTGCCACCCGAACATTTTAAAGCGCCTTTGTGAAACGAATATGATGCAGACTGTCGGCTACGGCGAGGACGAAATTTGCGATTTGGCGCGCGCGAAGATCCGCAAAGCATGCGGACGCGAGGACGTGGACGTGCATTTTCTCGTCGGCGGCACGCAGACGAATGCCACCGTTATTGCAGCGATTCTTCGCCCGCACCAGGGTGCGCTGAGTGCAAACACCGGACACATCAACGTGCACGAGACCGGCGCGGTGGAAGCGACGGGTCACAAAGTGCTGCCTCTGCCCTCCACCCCGGACGGCAAGATCACCGCAGAACAGGTGGAAAACGCCTATCTGGCGCACGTGAACGATGCCTCGTTTGAGCACATGGTGCAGCCAAAGCTCGTTTACATCTCCCTGCCCACGGAAAACGGCGGGTTATATTCCAAAGCGGAGCTGACCGCCCTGCACGATGTCTGCACGCGCTGCGGGCTGTACCTCTTTATTGACGGCGCACGTCTCGGCTACGGCCTGACGGCTCCCGAAAATGACGTGACGCTCGCGGATCTCTGCGCGCTTTCCGATGTCTTCTACATCGGTGGCACGAAGGTCGGTGCTTTGTTCGGCGAAGCGGTCGTAATCACGAACTCGGCGCTCAAAACGGATTTCCGCTACCACATCAAGCAGCGCGGCGGCATGCTGGCTAAGGGCCGTCTGCTCGGTATTCAGTTTGACGAGCTTTTCACGGACGATCTTTATTTCAAGATCAGCGAAAAAGCCGTGCGGCAGGCAAAGCGCATTGCAAAAGCGTGCGAAGACGCGGGCTGCGCGTTCTTTGCCCCCTCGCCGACGAACCAGCAGTTCCCCATTTTCCCGGATACTGCGCTCGAAAAGCTCGCGGAAAAGTACAAGTATTCCTATTGGGCGCGCGTGGACGAAACACACAGCGCCGTCCGCCTTTGTACAAGCTGGGCGACGACGGACGAAAACGTGGACGCACTCTGCAAAGACATTGCGTCCGTCATGGCAGAATAACGCCGGACTACGGCTTTCTGCCCCGTTTAGAGGAGGAAAACCCGTATGAAGTTATTTGAAGAACTCACCCAGCTGCACGGCGTCAGCGGCTACGAGACCGCCGTTGCAGACTATATTAAAGAAAAGTTAGCCCCACTTGCTGACGACATTACCACCGACCCAAACGGCAGCGTCATCGCCTATTTTAAGGGCACGGGCGAGCACAAAAAGCGCATAGAGCTTGCCGCCCACACCGATGAGATCGGCTTTCAGGTCATTAAAATTGAGGAAGACGGCCGCATTATGTTTAAGGAGCTCGGCTGCTGCTGGACGTTTACAACGTACCAGAGCCGCGTCCGCTTCCGCAACGGCGTGGTTGGCGTGGTCGCAAGCCGCATCCCGCCGGAAAAGCTGAGCGCCGGCGGCTATAAGCGCTATACCGATTGCTACATCGACATCGGTCTGCACAGCAAGGAAGAAGTTTTAAAATACGTTGATGTCGGCGACGTTGCATGCTATGAGGGCCCGTACACGGAGCTTGCGCCGGGCTACATCACCGCAAAAGCCATCGACGACCGCGTTGGCTGCTATATGCTGCTGGCGGCGATAATGAACGTGAAAAAGCCGAAGAATGACGTCTACCTCGCGTTCACCGTGCAGGAGGAGGTCGGCACACGCGGCGGGCAGGTCACGGCGCAGCGTATTCAGCCGGACATCGGCGTCGCGGTGGACGTCACCCCGTGCCACGACCGCCCGGGCGATTTGGAGGGCAGCAACGCGCTCGACCACGGCGTCGCCATCAAAATCTCCGACACCGGTTCCATCAGCGACGAAGGCCTTGTGAATAAATCCATCGCGCTGTGCAAAGAACACAACGTCCCGTACCAGAAAGACGTCATCTATGTCGGCGGCACGGACGCAGGCGCCATGACGCTCGTCGGCGGCGGTATCAAAACGATTGGCTTCTCGGTCGTCACCCGATACACCCACGGCCCGAACGCCATCGTGAGTCAAAAGGACATCGAAGCGACGGTCAAAATGCTCGAGCTCTTCATGAACGCTGATTTCGAGTAAATTTAAAAGCACATAAAATCAGCGGCGCACAGAGTTTTCACACCCTGTGCGCCGCTTGTTTTGTCTTAATATCCTGCTTCCAGCTTCGGCACCGCAACAGGCTTACCGGGGTCGCTGAAATCCCAGTGCATTTCGTGGCGCTCGAAGTAGCCGATGACCTTACCCTCGTCGTCGCGCACGGGCACGAAAAATCACCTCATACGGATGCGTTCAAAATCGATTTTAAAACCTCCATATTCAGTTCTTTGAATTCCATCATTCTTCCTCCTCATACTCCACGTCCGGGCGAGTGATGGCGATCGGCACGCCGTTCACTTGCACGCCCGCGCCGGCGGGAATGAGGATGTACGGTGCACCGTCAATGTAGCGCGTCTCGATCCACTCGCTGTACTCGGGGTCAACGCGAATTTGCACCTCCGGCGTTTCGATCTCGAATTTCTTCGTCTCCACAAGGTTGCGTGGGCTGAGTGCTGCGTCCGCACCGAACTGCTCCGCGCAGGCTTTCTCAAACTTTTCGGCTTTCTCGCCCGGCACGCCGCAAGCGGTCAGCATCGTTTTCATCGTGCGTCCCGTAATGGTCAGCGGCTCCGGGTCCTTGCTCGCCTTGTGCTCCTCAATCATCCCGCAAAGGCGGCTGTGCACGGTCTGTACGACGTCTAAACTGCACGCGTCATTTAAGGCATCGCCCAAAATCGTGCCAAACGTCGTTTTCTGCTCCTCTGCGGGCATGGGCGCTTCGCGGTTGAACACCGCGTCTATAAATTCATCGTAGCTTTCCGAAGCGCTGCGGCAGTAGTACATGGCGCTGTAAATATCGGCGCTGCGGTCGGTGAACGACGGGAACAAAAAGCCCAGCTGCGGCGCGGAAACAAGCCAATCGATGTCGCGGTTGTGGAACGTATTTTCCGGCACGTCGTACCCCAAAACGGGCTTTGTCTGCTTCACGGGGCAGACGGTACACAGAACGTAATTATAGATATTCTCCGAGGCATCCTCCAGCGTTTCGCCGTCCTTTGCGCGGTACGGCACGTCGTATGTATCGTTCGCGAGCAAAATGAGATACGTACCCTCGGGTCTGTATGATGCGATAACTTTCTCAAAAAACATCCGTACAGCTTCTTCATCGGTAAGCTTTGAGTCGCGCAGCGCCATCAGCAGCCGGTGCTCATCGCTGTCAACGACCTGCGCAGTCGTAAACGGCATTTCGATGAGATTTTTGCCGAGCGTGCCGGAAAGCGTACGGCGCAGCACGGAAAGCATATTTTCGCATTCCTCCTGCGGCAGCAGGGAGAGCGGCTGGTCGAATTGCGAGACGATTTCCTGCTTTTCGTTGACGTAGCACCCGCGCACATGGGTGATATTGCTTTTATCCGCCCTGAATCGGCGGCGAATTTCCGAGATTTCTTTTTCGTTCATTTTGATATCCTCTTATTCTAAAGTCTAAAGAGTTTCGAGCTCTGCAGAGCTCGACCAAGGGCGCTGCCCTTGGATTCCGCCGCCTTTGAAAAGGCGGGCAAAACTTTTAACCGCCGTTGCCGCGGGCTGTGCAAAACTTTGCTATATCATTTTACCCGTTTGGTGCACACCTGTCAATTCACTTCTCCGTCCCAAAACCGTTGCGCGCGCCCAAAATCTGCGGTAAAATGATTTTATAATTTCAAATTTTCTCCGAAAGGATTTTTAGTATGTCCACCTCACAACCTACCCCTGTCCGCGGGCGGTTCGCGCCCAGCCCCTCGGGGCGCATGCACCTTGGCAACCTCTGCTGCGCGCTTCTTGCGTGGCTTTCCGTGCGCAGCCAAAACGGCGAGATGCTCCTGCGCATCGAAGACCTCGACCCCGACCGCTGCACACGCGAAAAAGCCGAGCTTTTAATGGACGATCTAACATGGCTCGGCCTCACTTGGGACGAAGGCCCCGGCCATGAGCGCACCCACGCCCCTTACTGCCAAAGCGCGCGCCGCGAGCTATACGAATCGGCGTTAAGTGAACTCCGCGCCAAAAACGATGTTTACCCATGCTTTTGCACCCGCGCAGAGCTGCACGCGGTCTCCGCGCCCCATGCGGGCGATGGCACGTTCCGCTACCCCGGTTTATGTCGAAATTTGACGCCCGCCGAAGCCGAAGAAAAAAGCCGCACGCGCCGCCCAAGCTTGCGTTTTCGCGCACCGGATAAATCCGTTACATTTGAAGATCTATACTGCGGCCCGCAAAATATAAATGTTCAGTCCACGTTCGGCGATTTCATTGTGCGCCGCAGCGACGGCGTGCACGCGTACCAGCTCGCCGTCACCGTAGACGATGCTTTAATGGGCGTGACGGAAGTCGTCCGCGGGCGTGACCTGCTCCCTTCCACCGGCTGCCAAATTCAGCTCTTTCACGCACTCGGCCACACACCGCCGCACTACGGACACATTCCGCTGCTCGTCAATCGCGACGGCCGCCGTTTAAGTAAGCGCGAGCGCGACCTCGACATCGGCATTCTGCGCACGCGTTTCACGCCCGAAGAACTCCTCGGCCGCATGGCAAATTTACTTGGTTTCCTCGACCGCCCGGAAAAAATCACCCTAACTGAACTCATCCCGGTCTACAAGGCGTGGTATGAAACCGCCGACACGCCGAAATTTCCGAAAAATTGCGTTGTCCCCGACAATTTCGCCATAAAATAGCCTGCAAATTTTCCATCACTCCCCATAATTTCGATTGACGCTTATTTGTGTATATGGTATGATTTTACTTGATATGTGAATTTATTTTTCACAAATTTGTTACGATTGGGGAAGTTTACATGAAAGTCAATATCGGTACATATTCTTTCGGCGGCATCGCAAGCTATCTCGGCCTCGGGCCCACGCTGCTCGATAAATTCAAGACCATCGCGTCCCTCGGCTTTACGGGCGTCGAGCTGCTGCCGGTCGACCTCGATAACGACATTGAGGACATCAAAAAATGGCTGAAAGAGACCGGCCTTGAGGTTGTCTCCATCCACGCAGAGCCGACAGAAGAGATCGTCAAAAAGATTGCCGAGCTCGGCGGCAAGGCCGTCATTTGGGCAGGCACGCCGTTCTGCAACAAGGCAGAAGCCGTCGAAGTCGCGCACAAGCTCGACGAAATGGCAGAAATGGCAGAGCCGTACGGCATCAAGATCGGCTACCACAACCACAGTCAGGAATTCTTCATGGATGAGGGCAAAACGTTGCTTGAGCACCTGCTTGACAACAGCACAAAGTGCTACTCACAGCTCGACTGCGGCTGGGCACAGAACGGCGGCTGCTACCCGCCTTCGTTCATCCGCCGCTATAAAAACCGCTTTGTCGCCATCCATGTAAAGGAAAACAGCAAGGTGCAGGGCCCCGGCCCAAGACCGGCTTCCCGCCATGCGGCAGAAGAGGCAGGCCACGCCAATCCGTTTGCCAACGTCAAGGAAATGCCGCTTGAAGAGCGCCAGAAGATTTTGGACGGCTTCAACGCGCACATGAACAGCCCCGAGGGCAAGAAGCAGTTTGAGGTACAGTGCCCCATGGGCGCGCTGGAGTCCAACATGAACTGGCAGGACATCAAAGACGCACTCGACGAGCAGGACTTTGAAGCGTTCTGGGTCGTAGAGCGCGAAGGCTTCTACGACGAGCACGACAAGTGCATCGCCGACGACGCAAGGTGGATCAAAGAGAACATCCATTAAATTTCATACACACGAAAAAAGGACTTCTTTTCGGAAGTCCTTTTTGCTGTCTTTAAGTTGTTTACGCCGCCTTCTTATGACGTCCATGCTTTTCCATAAACGCCGGCAACGCTTCCATGCCCTGCGGCGTAACGGGGCGCACCCATTTGCCGGAGTACATGTGCCGCTGCATCAAAATGAGACGGATCGGCTCGTCGATATAGCAGCACGCAAACACGATAAGGAACGGCGCTTTCCACACAAGGCCCGTCAGGCACACCAGCGGCAGCACCATCGCGTACATAAACGCAATTTCACGGATTGTGCCGAACGCCGCGTCGCCCGCGGCTCTATACGTATCGTTCTGCACCCAGTTGCACATGCGAATAACCGCCGCCACGCAGTAGATCATCAGCATGTGCGAACCGATCTCCATCGATTCGCCGGAAAGACTCATCGCGGAAAGCAGCGGCTTGTGGATACCGAGCAGCACCAGACATACGCACAAAATCGTGCTGCCGCACAGGAACACAAGGCGTTTTGCGCGCTCGTAGGCTGCGTCCAACTCGCCGGAGCCCACGCATGTGCCGACCAAAACGGAAGCCGCATTTGAGAAACCGGCAAAGAAGCTGATGACCATGCCCTCCAGCGTGCGGAACACCGCGATAGCCGCGATGGCCTGTTCGGACTGTCTGCCCAAAACAACGTTGATAACCATGTTGCCCACGCCGATGAGCACTTCGTTGCAGATGATGGGGAAGCACTTGACGAAGTAGATTTTCACCTGCTTCTTATTCCAGCGGAAATGCTTTTTAAAGTGGAACAGATACGGGTACTTCTGCGCACGCGCCAAAATCAAAATGACCAAAACGTTGATAACCGCCGCCAAGGATGTTGCCAGCGCCGCGCCGCGCACGCCCATCTCCGGCAAGCCGAACTTTCCGTAAATGAACACCCAGTTAAGAAAAATATTCGATGCCACCGAGGCGATTGACGCAAACAGCGGGATGCGCACGCGCTCCGTAGAACGCAGCAGAGCGCTCATCGCCATGGAAAACACCTGCACGGGGTAACCGAAGCCGATGATGCGCAGATATTCCGCGCCAATTACCTGAATGTTCTCCTTATCCGTATAGAGCTTCATCACGGTTTCCGGCGCAAAAATCGCAAAGGCGCCGAATGTAAGCCCGACGATCATCATGCAGGTCAGCGTCAGGCCGTAGGAATGGTCGATGCCGTCGTCATCCTGCGCGCCCCAATACTGCGAGAAAAACAGCATGCCGCCGCCGAAAAAGCCCCAGTAGCCCGCAAACATCAGCGAGGAAAACTGTGCGCAAAGGCCCACCGCGCCCACGGTCGTTTCGCCCAGCGGCGCGATCATCATGGTGTCGATCATGCTGCCGGTTGTCGTCAGCATGTTCTGCAAAGCCACCGGAATCGCGATGATCGCAAGATTTTTCAGAAATTGTTTCCACGCAAATCGCGTCTTCGTTTTCATTGTATTTTCTCCCCAAAACTCTAAAATTCGGCCCGCGAACCCCGCAGTGCCGCTTGTGAATCAGTATACCGTATTTCGCGACAAACTTCAATCCTTATTCCGCCGAATTTCCCTGCTTTTTATAACAATCCCGACATGTTTTCAACCGTTTTAAAGCACGCCCACAAAGCAAAAATTGACCCCCTGATACCCATAAAGCAATGACGGAGGAAATGTCGGCTTCATGGGCCTTCAGGGGGTCGGCAAGTGTAGCTTGCTTATTTTGTTGTGCGCAGAGGCTTTACTTCTTCGGCTGAATCAGCGGGTGGAAGCACATGACCTTTCTGACATCGTTCAGATAGGTTTCGCCCGGGCGCGATTTTCTGCATTCGTCCGTCGCATAGGGGCAGCGCGGTGCGAACTTGCAGTAGGTGATGGAATATTCCTTAGACTCCATATCCGGCAACGCCATGTCGTCATCCGCCCACTTGTCGCCGATACGCGGCACAGCGCTCATCAAAAGCTCAGTGTACGGGTGTGCAGGCTCGTCCATGATCTCCTTGGCCGGGCCGTACTCAATGAGGCAGCCGCGGTACAGCGTTGCAATGTAATCGGATACATAGTACGCCGTGGAAAGGTCATGGGTGATGTAGATAAAGGAGACCTTGTACTTATCCTTCAGCTCCTTGAACAGGTTGACGATGTTCATTTTCATGGAAGCATCGATAGCCGCAACCGGTTCGTCGGCAATGATCAGCTTCGGACGGGTGATAAGCGCACGTGCAATGGAAACACGCTGCAGCTCGCCGCCGGAGAACTGGGTGGGGTATTTGCCCTTTACGACCGCCAGAGAGAGACCGACGCTCTTCAGGGCGTCATCTACAAGGTTTGTAGCTTCTGCTTTGTTTTTCGCAATACCAAGGCGCAGCGCCGTGTTGAACAGGTAAGAGTCTACCGGCTTACGTGCGGAGAAAGACTCATACGGGTTCTGGAAAATCGGCTGCACTTCCAGCTTGAACTGCTTTGCGTTGTAGCTTTTCTTATCGAGGTAAGATTGGCCGTCCAGCACGATGTCGCCCATATCCGGGTTGTGCAGACGCAGAACCATCTTACACAGTGTGGACTTGCCGCAACCGGATTCGCCAACGACGGAGAGGATGACCGGCTTATCGTTGTCGATGGAAAGCGTAACGTCGTCAATCGCAACAAGCTTTTTGCCACGAATCATACCGCCTACGCGGAAGATTTTGCTGACGCCCTTGATTTCAAGCAATTTATCAGCCATTCTTCTCTCCCTCCTTCTTCAGCAAATGGCAGGCTGCAAAGCGGCCCGGCTTAACTTCAATGAACTCCGGAATCTCCTGACGGCAACGATCCGTAGCATGCGGGCAGCGTGCTGCGAAACGGCATCCCGGAGGCGGGTTCTTCAGTGCCGGCGGACGACCCGGAATGCCGACCTTCTGGCTCTTATCGCCAACGCGCGGCAGGGAGTCAACCAGCATCTTCGTGTACGGATGGATCGGGTCATTAAAGATCGCATCGGTCGGGCCAAGCTCGATGATGCTGCCGGAATACATGATCGCCATGCGGTCCGTAATCTGATAATGCACGCCCATATCGTGGCTGACGATGACCATGGTGTTCTTGAGTTGCTTCTGCAAGCGCATCAGCATTTTCAAAATACCCTTCTGCACAACAACGTCCAGAGCGGTGGTCGGTTCGTCGGCAAGCACGACATTCGGGGACATAAAGGTCGCAAGCGCGATGATAACACGCTGGCGCATACCGCCGGAAAGCTGGAACGGATAAGATTCCAAAATATCCGGGGAAAGATTCAGCTCCTCGAGGTATTTTGCAACACGTGCGAGGGTCTGCTCTTTCGTTTCGTTCTTGCGGTCTTCCTGCGGGATAGAATCCAAAAACTGCTTTTTCAGGCGAACGATCGGATTCAGAACGCTCTGCGCGGCCTGCGGAACGTAAGAAATGTTGTTCCACCAGGTCTTCTGAATGTTTCCGGATTCATAAGAAAAGGATTGTCCATTCTTTTCGCCGCTGAGGATAACCTTACCTTTGTCGATCTCCAGCGGGAACTCGATAATATCGTAGAGGGTCTTCAGCAGTGTGGTCTTGCCGCAGCCGGATTCACCGGCGATGCCGAATATCTCGTTATCGTGGATCTCAAAGTTCAGGTCGTTAAGGACGTGAACGTCACCGTCGATGAGCTTGTAAGAAGTGGACAGATTTTCGACTTTTAACATATTCGTTACCTGCCTCTCTTCATGGATAAGTAATCGTTATAGCCCGTAATGAGTAAGAACAGGCCGACAAACAGAATAACCGTTGCAACGATCGGTGCGCCGATCCAGAGATACTGCTTGTTGAAAATTGCGTTGTAGCTTCTTGCCCACTGAATCATGTTACCGAGGGAGACAAGGTTGCCGGGGGAAAGACCCAGAACAGCAAGGCTCGACTCGGAACCGATAGCGGAAAGCGTAGCGTTCATAAAGTTGGAGAGCGACCAGGTCAGCGCATACGGCAGAATCTCGGTCACAACGATCTGCACCGTGCTTTCACCGGAGAACTTCGCCGTGTGGATAAAGTCGCGCTCTTTAATGCTCAGCGCCATGGAACGGATCTGGCGGCTCGGCCAAGCCCATGCGAACATGGCAAGCACAAGAGCCATCACGATCGTGGTGGAGCTGCCCTTCATCAGGGAGGTCATCATGATGAGGATCGGCAGAGACGGAATAACAACGAACGTATCCGTAACAATCATCAGCACGCGGTCTAAAAGGCCACCGGCAAAACCGGAAAGCAGACCGACAAAAACACCGACAACCGTGCCGAGGAATGCCACGATGAGACCGATGACGAGCGAGTTGTGGATAGCTTCAATCAGCAGCCACACAACGTCCTGACCCATACTGGTAGTGCCCAGCCAGTGTTCTGCGGAAGCACCCAGCTTATTCGGGTAGGTATTGAACGTGAACGGGTTCACGTGCGGTACATAGTAAACAACGAAACCAATGATAAAGAATATCAGGGTCACGATAAGACCGAACTTCAGGCGGAAGTTGGCTGCTTTCCAAAATTTTGCAAATTTTTTCATTACAACTTCCCTCCTTATCAACCGTAACGAATTCTCGGGTCGATGAACGGATATATAAGGTCAACAACCAACGTCGCCGTGGAAATCGCCACGATGGAAATCGTGATACATCCGAGGATCATGTTGTAATCGGACTGCAAAATCGCATTTTGGATCAGCGTACCGACACCCGGGTAACCGAAGATGATTTCTGTCATGATGGAACCGCCGAAGACGCCGCCAAGGCTCATGGCCAAAGCCGTAATCTGGGTCAGGATGGAGTTACGGAAAACGTAGCTCGCACCGATCTTCGCTTCGGAAATGCCGCGGTAACGTGCATATAAAACGAAGTCTTCTTCTGCAGTCGTGCCGGCAAGGGACTTCATAGAGATAATCCACCAACCTGTGCCGAGCAGAAGCATAGAGATACCCGGCAGAACAGACGCTTTCAGAAGCGAACCGAGCCACTGTGCGAACGTGCCGCGAGTAAGCAGCGTTGTCTGGATTGGGAACCAGCCGAGGACGAACGCGAAGACAATCTGCAGAACAAGAGCAACCAGGAAGTACGGGATCGGATAAATGCAGATCGCGATGCCTTCGAGGATTTTAGAGGATGTCTTGTTCTTGCGGAAACCTGCAAGCAAACCGATGAAGTTGCCGATGATCCATGCAAGCAGCGTGGTGGTCAGGGACAAACCGAGGGTGTACGGCAGGTTACGACCGATAATAGAGGTAACCGGCTCCGGATAGCTCATCAAAGACGGGCCAAAGTCAAACTGCAAAAGGCCATGCAGCAGGAAGTAGCCATACTGCTCAAGAAGAGTACCATCGAGACCGAATTGAATTCTAAGTTGTTGACGTAGCGCTTCCATTTCTGCCGGATCCATGTTGCCGGAACGGGATTGCATCTGGGCAATCATGTTCTCAACAGGATCGGAAGGGAACATACGCGGGATGAAGAAGATGAACGTAACGCCGATCAAGATCGTCAACGCCCACGCAAGGATACGCTGTAAAAAGAATGTTTTGAATTTCACAGCCACACTTCCTTATCTTATAGACAAATTACAACAGGATATTTTGGGAAATGAAAAAGAGGATGACGGACGTGGTCATGGGTATTCGGCACACGCCCTCATCCTCTTCAGATCATTTCAGATTAGTGCTATTGGATTTTCTCCAAATATTCAAGCTATCAAATTAGCCCTGAACCGGCTGAATATTCGGCAGCATGTACTTGAAGCAGCTCCACCACCACCACGGACCGTTATAAGCGTTCTCGGCGTTCGGGTAGCCTTCCCAGTATGTGCTGTTGGTCGGAACGAACTTTGTGCCGTTCGTGAAGTTGATAGCCGGCATTTCCTTAACAGCTTCCTTCAGGAATTCCTGATGCAGCTCATAGGATCTGTCGCTGGTCGGGTCGGTGTTCGCAAGCTCGGTGAGGATCTTATCAACAGTCTCATCGTTCCAACGAGCGCCCTGACCGGAACCGGTCTCGCCAAGCGGCTTAATGAGGCGGCTGTCCCAACCGCTGATAGCGGAGTAGAAGTCCTTCAAGATACCGCCGGACGGCCAGTAACCTGCAAGATAGTAGTTGCCCTGGCCACCGTCAACGTCCCAAGTAGCGGAGCTCTTGGAAACGATGGTGCAATCGAGGCCGAAAGCCTGCAGCTGGTTGTAAGCAGCCTGAACGCCGCGGCCAGCCTGTGCTTCTGTATCAGCGAGGTAGCTGAGTTCGAGTGTAAACTTGGAGCCGTTGAAGTACCAGCCGTCGTCCTTCTTCTCAAAGCCGGCCTTGATGAGGAGCTTTTCGGCTGCTTCTGCATCGTGCTTCCACCAGCCTGCGCCGAACATATCGATGAGCTCTTCGTCGGTGCCGGTTACGCCGGTCTTCTCCGCCATGCGCTTTGCATAGCCGGTGTCGTACGGCTTAATGGTGGTGCCATCGCCGAGGTCAAGCTCGAAGTTTTCAAGCCAATCCTGCATCGGGATGGTGTAGGTGTCCTGCAGATACTTCGTGTTGTTCATCAGCGGGATCGGGGCCGCACGGCCTGCGCCCTGGAAGATGTTCATGGAGATCTGGTCGATATCGAGTGCAAGGGTGATAGCCCAACGGAAGTCGGCGTTATCATACGGAGCGCCCTGACCCTGAGAGAACACGAGGCCCTTTGCGCCCGGGTCGTCAGCGGTTGCGAACGGGAATTCGCTGTACCATGCGGAGATCTTATCGTTCTGGCCCTGCATAGCTTCAAGCTCTTCCATCGTAACTTCGGCCAGCACGTCAACTTCGTTGCTGACCATCTGCATCTGTCTGGAAGCAGAGTCGCCAAGGTAACGGAACCATACGTACTTAGCCGGAACCTGGTCTGCGGTGTAGCCGTAGTGGTCTGCGCCCACAATACCAAGGGTGCTGTCCTGCCAGTCGTCACGGAGCTTGTAGAGAATCCAGTCGCCGTTCGGGTCATAGTCATCTACGGTGTACGGGCCTGCTACGACCGGCTGCTCGTCCTTATAGGTCGTAACGTCAGCCTGCTGGGAGTAAATGTGTTCCGGAACGATGCGGTAATCGGTGCCCCATACGGTGATGCCGTAACGCTGCGTAAAGCGCGGGAAGGATTCCTTCATCGTGAACTTAACGGTGTAATCGTCAACCTTCTCAACCTTATCGATGTAGAGGTTGGTCGCTGCGGAAGCACCGATCTTATCGTTTTCTTTGATCATGTTGAACGTGAAGACAACGTCATCTGCGTTCAGGTCTTCGCCGTCGGACCACTTGAGACCCTGACGGATCTTGACGGTCCATTCCGTAAAGTCTTCGTTCGGCGTGCCCATATCTTCCGCAACTTCAGGATACTGCTCACCTGCAACGGTGTCCATTTCCCAAAGATGTGCGCTCATCAGCTGATGAATACCGAAGCCCATGGTCGTACCGCTCATGTAGCTGTTGAACTGGCCCGGAGTGTCGGTCGGAGTCTGGGTCTCAACGACAAGCGTTTCGTCACGGTTCGTGCCAACTGCCGTAACCTGACCTGCGGCGGCATTCGTGCCGGAGCCGGTAGATTCGGAAGCAGAAGACTCACTCGCGGCGCTGCTGGTGCTGTCGGTGGAGCCGGAGGATGCTGCACTGCTTGTGCTGCCGCCGCCACCGCAGCCGCTCAGGATGCCGGTGACGAGCATGGCCGCCGACAGAAGAACAGCTAAGGTCTTTTTCTTCATAATACAATACCTCTCTTGTTTTGTGAACCTGCGGTTCATAATGTGTTGAGGTCACAAAGCATACCCCACTTTGTGATCCCCGGTGTTTTGAATTCCTGCAAATCGCAAAATTTATAGGAATCCCGCCATGAACTTTGCTTCGCAAAATTCATGACCCCCTATTTATCTTACAGCGCTTGTCCGTTCACTGATGTACCTTTCCCCCACACGCTCGCCTTTTTAGCATCCGGTACGGCGATGTGTGCATTCCGCTGAAAGCGGCGGTATTTAGAACATTCAAACTCTGCGATAGCATCGGTCTATTGCTCCATAGCCGAAGACCAACGCTAATAAATAGCTTTAAACTGTAGAGCCAAGTGAAAAATAACCAAATTTTAATTCCGTTCTCGTTTTTTTACGTACATAGAATAGCACTGCGTTCACGATTTGTCAATAAGTTTTCAAAAACTTTTCAGTATTTTCTCCAAATATTTTTAATAATATTACTTTTATAATGCCATACACAACAAAAAGTGCATTTTATGGAGCAATGTGAAATCGGTTTCCCATTTTAAAATTATGTAATTTTAATACGCTTATATGCTTTTGTATGCTTTGATACTTTAAGGCGCATAAATCTGCGCTTTATAGTCATTTTCAATAGTTTCAATTACAAACATTTCGTTTTCATCCGCCACTCATTCTAATTTCATCAATATTATGTTTACTATTTCTATTTATTTTAAACCGATGTTGTCTATACTGCCCTACAACACCCGAAAAAAGGTGAAAAAAACGGCTGCCGCACCTGATCTGAACCCAAAAAGTTAGACACGAAATCGATATCAAGCGGCATCAAGGGCTTGCTTTCTGTGAACAGCAGGAGGTAAGCCCTTAAGCTTTGCCTTGATTCTACAGTTGTTGTAGTAATCAAGGTACTCGATCAGTTCTTGCTTGAACTGCTCTATAGAGTCAAACTCTTTCAGATAGAGCAGTTCACTCTTGAGAATCCCAAAGAAATTTTCCATCACAGCATTATCAAGGCAGTTACCTTTTCTGCTCATGCTTTGAATGATCCCATTGTCATTAAGCAGCTTCCGGTAGTGCTTGTGCTGGTACTGCCAGCCCTGATCCGAGTGCAGGATCGGTGCTGCCCCGCGGGGCAGCACGGCCAGCGCTTGCCTCGCCATATCTATCACCATGGATAGAACAGGACGGTCAGAGATTGTATAGCTCACGATGTCGCTTGAATGAAGATCAAGGATCGGCGACAGATAGAGCTTCTGTCCAAAGAGGGAAAACTCCGTGACGTCAGTCACCCATTTCTCGTTCGGTGCCGTCGTGCTGAAATTCCGTTCCAGAAGGTTCGGCGCCACCTTCCCCACTTCACCCTTGTACGAATGATACTTCTTAATACGTACCCGGCATTTGATCTTCTCTTCATTCATTAGCCGCAGGACTGCTTTATGATTGATCCGGTATCCGCGATTGTGCAGTTCCATGGTGATCCGTCGATAGCCATATCGCTCCTTATTCTCGCAAAATATGTTTGTGATCTGTTCTTTGATCTCGCTGTACTTGTCCTCGTCGTTCCGGTGCTTGATGTAGTAGTAATACGTTGATCGTGCAAGCCCGGACACTTCAAGCAGCAGCTTGATCGTGAATGCATGCCTCAGTTCCCAGATCACTTGCGCCCTTTGCCGCGGCGTTCCTCTTCCAGAACCAAGGCTCTCAATTTTTTTAGATACGCATTCTCCGCTCTTAATCTTTGTACTTCCGCAATCAGATTTTCTTCGACTTCGGGCTTGAGCTTTTTCGGTCTGCCTGTACTTTTCCTTCCTCGACGTTCAATATACAGACCTTCAGCCCCTTCTTCAAGATAGATGCGCTCCCAGTTTTTCACTTGCGTATCTGATCGAACCTCAAATCTCCTTGCTGTTTCCTGATAACTCAGTAGTTCTTTACGCATGGTTTCTACAGCCATTTGCTTGAATTCGCCTGTATACTTTTTGTTCGTCCCACTCTTTGCCATATGAAATCACCCCACTTGTTAGCATTATATCACATGTCTAACAAATGGGGTGCAGTTCACAGAGGATCGGCAAAATCCACTGTCGGCGGCGTGTTGACTTGTCAAATATTACCCATGAAAGCCGTAGTTGATGCACCAAAAGACGCACACAACGGCAAGCACGATGCACTGCACGATGAGCAAAGCACGGGAAATGGTGCGCTTATTGATGCCGGAGTTCGGGGAGAAGCTCCAAACGGCAGCCATAATAAGTCCCAAAACCGGAACGAGCTGGATGAGGAACATCATCACGCACTCGGAAACGGAAAGCGCAATAGTGTTTTCCGGCAGATATTCCACGGCGCGGCCGGGTCTGGAGGAAGCCTGCACAGCGTTATCATACAAAACCGGTGTTACGCCCTGGTTATAAACCGTTGCGCAGGGGGTCTCGATATCGGAACGAATTCTTTCCGGGTCTCTCGGCTGTATATTTTTTGTATAGGTTTCATTGAGCATCATAAAAGGTCTCCTCCTTATAAAACGGACGATTCAAGTAAAAAGTGTTTTTATCTCGCGGACATATTTCCGCGTCTCTTCCTGTATAGAGAATAACATGAAAATGGCATTTTATCAAGTATTATCTAAAAAATTGTAAAGTTTATTGCGCTGCTTACGCTTTAAATGCTTAAATTGTTCACAGGATATACGCAATTTGTCCGCGATGCAAATACACTTTGCAACTTGATAAACCCGGTAATTCATGCTATTTTAAAATTGACCTTATTATACGGCAATTTTTGAGAAAGAAGGAAAAAATATGCAGCTTTGCAGTGTAAAAACTCCATGCGAAGTCTGACCCCGGGCGGGCCCGCATGGAGCGCTTAGCCGCCCGCAGACTTTGCATTTTTAACACGAATTTTTTATTTTTGTTAAGGAGGAGCAAAGTCTCATGCAATTTCATTTTAAAAAAGTTTTCTGCATTCAAATTTTCCCCGAAGCTTTGGGATAAACCCGCGCGCACGGCATGAGGCCCGTTTCTGCGCCTGTGGTCCACGCAGACGTTTTCCGCGCTTGGCAGCTCTATGACAAGCTTTGCGCTCGTCATTTGGGCGTATGAGCAAAGCGGCTCGGCGCTCAGCACCGCGCTGCTCTCCATCTGCTCGTATGCGCCGTATGTGCTTTTGAGCATTTTTGCCGGTGGGCATAAAGAAATCAACCGCACGAACCTGACAGGCTCTGATATAGCTGCCGGAATGAAAAAGCCGATTGTGCAAAAACAAATCGAGCTTTTGCGGATGAGAAACCAGTTTCCTGTTTTTTCTGCAAATGCAAAAATTGTGGCTGAAGTGAACGGAACGAAAATGGATATTCGTTGGCAATCCGGCTCCGAAGAAGCGGTTCTCCAAACAGATTTCGGCGATTATTCCTTCTCTGTCTCCGTTCGAGATACGTCTTCCGATACAGAATATTTCAAGTACGATTCGTAATGTGTATGGCGATTTAGCCGGAATTGAAAATAAGATGCACTGAGAAGTACGATTTTATCAAAAAAAGTCTTGGCGACTGTTTGCAGCTCCTGCTGCGTCGCCAAGACTTTTCTTTATGCTTTTAAAGCTTAATAATACCGAATGACCGCGATAACCTTGCCGAGAATGGTGATTTCATCGGAGATGATGGGCTCGAAATCCGGGTTTTCGGGCTGGAGACGGAACGTGCCCTTCTCCTTATAGAAGCGCTTCACGGTGGCTTCATCGCCGATCATGCCGACCACGATCTCGCCGTTTTCCGCCACGGGCGTTTTCTCTGCGATGACATAGTCGCCGTCCAGAATGCCGGCGTTGATCATGCTCAGGCCGTCCACGTGCAGCGCGAAAAGCTCCTTGCCGCTTTTATCCGGGTAGGGGATATAGCCCTCAATGTCTTCCACAGCCAGAATGGGCAGACCGGCCGTCACCTTGCCGAGAATCGGCACCTGCTTTGCGGCAGATGCGCCTACAATGTGAATGGAGCGATTCAGGCCCGCATCGCGTGTGATATAGCCAAGCGCCTCCAAAGATTTCAAGTGGGAATGCACCGTAGAGGTGGAGCGCAAACCGGTCGCCGCGCAGATCTCACGCACAGAGGGCGGTACGGCACGTTCCGCCATGGTGGAGCAAAGATAGTCATATACAAGCTGCTGGCTTTTCGTTAAACTCGCCATATGCGATTCCTCCGTTTTAATACAAAATCAGTCCCGTAGAAATGGGCAGTTCTTTAATTAAAACCATTGTATCATATATTTTCGAAAAATGCAAACGATTGTTTGCTTTTTCTGCGGATTTTCTCGAAAAAAGCGTTCATAAATGCGTTCCAAAATCTTTAACGTTTATTCATGGCTATTTAACAACTCTTTTTGAAACCGCGGTATAATATAAGCGTATTCAGAAGAAAAGGAACCGCACCTTTCTTGGATACATGTTCTACCCTCCTCAATATACCCCTCAAGCTAAAAGGAAGAAGGACCGAGCCGCATCGGTCCTTCTTCCTTTTGTATGATGGTATTTTCAGCGCGGAGAAGTGCCGATTTTGCACAGCATTGAAACTGAAAGTTTCCGTCTGCCGAAATCCGCTGACCGAAGTATAGTTGCATATTTTTCTCAAACCCGCCCATACTACGGGTAAAGAAACCCAATGACGCTAAAAACAGGAGAGAGAAATATGGCTATGCACTTTAAAAAGCAGGAAAAAACCGAAGCGGAGCGCAAAAAGAGTACGGAGCGGCGCGGGTTTTACCTTGCGCTTGCCGTGTGTCTGACGGCCATCGGCATTGCGGCGTGGAGCACATACGATACCGTTTCCGGGTTCTTGGAGCCCACAGGGAGCGAGAGCAGTGCGTCTTCCGCCGCGTCCACACCGCGCCCCACGCCTGAAACATCCGTCCCCGTAGACGATGACCCGGAGAGCGCCGTTTCTGCGGGCCACGCGCAGGGCACTGTGCCGGAGGTCTCCGCAAGCACAGAAGCGGAGCCGCAGGAAGTGAACGCTCCTGCAGAAGAAACGCCCGTCGAAGAGACCGCTGCCGAGCCGACGTATACGGTCAGCGAAACGCTCATCCGACCGGTGCCGGGGGAGGTCATGACGGAGTTTTCCGATACGCCGGTATACTCCGAAACGATGCGCGACTACCGCGTACACGCGGGCACGGATTACACCGCGGCGCACGGCGAAACCGTGCACGCCTGCGCAAACGGAATTGTAAAAGAGACGCATACGGACATGCTGCGCGGGAATATGATTGTGATAGAGCACGGCGATTACGAAGTGCGCTATTGCGGGCTCGGTGAAACGTTCCTCGTGCATGAGGGCGACGTCGTCACGGCCGGGCAGGACATCGGCAGCGTGACCGCCGCGCCGTTTGAGTCCGCGCTCGATTCTCACCTGCATATCGAAGTCACCAGAAACGGCGAGCCAGTAGACCCGGAATCTGTCTTCGGTTAAAATTGAGCTAAACTGCCCCCGGCATCGTTTTAGGGGCGCGCAGCCTCGGTGTAAAAATGCACCGGGGCTGCTTTTTGCTGCTCAAAAATATTTTGCTGTTTACAATTTGTTTCTTGATTTTTCTGGTTTCTCGTTCTATAATATAGTTCAAAATAGAACGAAAGTAAGTGAGTATATGATCTTTTGGGAGCGGCAAAAATCTCTTACGGCGTTTTACGAAGCGTGCACAAAGCCGGTGCGTGATGCATACGACCTGACGCAGATGCAATTCAATATTTTAATGTTCCTGCACAATAACCCGCAGTTTGATACGGCGGGCGATTTAGTCAAAACGCGCCACCTCACAAAATCGCACGTTTCAACGGCGTTAAAGGAACTTGAAGCGCGCGGGTGGATTGAAGCGCATTACGCTGCGGGCAACCGCAAAAGTCAACATTTACGCATCACGAAAAGCGCCGAAGCCGTCATCGCGGCGGGAAAAGCGGCGCAGGAGGTGTTCGGCAAGCAGCTTTTTAAGGGCTTCACGCCGGGAGAAACCGAGCAGTACAAAATGCTGTTTGACAAAATGTGCGAAAACGCCGCAGAAGGCTTAGCGGAAACGGAAAGGATGAACTGATATGGAGCTTTTAGTCAAAATCCTCGTCTGCTTTTTGGCGGGCGCGGGCGCAGGCATCGGCACAGGCTTTGCGGGCATGAGCGCCGCCGCGGTCATCGGGCCAATGCTTATGACATTCCTCGGCATTCCGGCGTATCAGGCGGTCGGCATCGGCCTTGCAAGCGATGTCTTGGCCAGCGCCACAAGCGCGTGGACATATAAGAAGCATAAAAATCTTGACGTCAAAAACAGCCTGCCGCTGCTCATCAGCGTGCTTGTTATGACATTAGTCGGCAGTTTTGTCGCAAGTCTCCTGCCGGAGCGCGCCATGAGCGGCACCATGCAGATCGCCATGATCTTCATCGGCCTGCGTTTCCTCCTAAAGCCGGTCAAAACGACCAAAGAGCAAATGGCCGCGGCCACGCCGAAGGAACGCCTCATCAAATCCATCGTCGGCGGTGTCCTCGTCGGGTTTATCTGTGGCTTCGTCGGCGCGGGCGGCGGCATGATGCTGCTGTTCGTTTTGACGTCGTTCCTCGGCTATGAGATGCACATGGCGGTTGGCACCAGTGTGTTCATCATGGCGTTCACTGCGCTGACCGGTGGCATCAGCCACTTCGCCATCGGCGGCATGCCGGATGTCACATGCCTCATTCTCTGCGTCGTTTTCACGCTCCTTTGGGCGAAGATTGCCGCCGCCATCGCAAACCGCGCCAGCGCCGTCACCCTGAACCGCGTCGTCGGCATGGTCATGATCCTCACCGGCATCGTGATCTTGCTTGTGAATTATGTATTTTAATAAATAATCTCCTCCATAAAAACGAGACCCCCGAAGCACACTTTGGCACTTCGGGGGTCTCGTCTGTTTAAGCTTTAATACTCATAATGATGCGCTTCTTTCAGCATCATGTCTTTCACCTTCATCAGGCGGATCTGGGTGGAGCGCTCGTTTTCGTCAAGCTTCATCGTGATGTACTTGATGTTCGTCTGCAGCTCCGGGATCATGACGTGCTCCAGCGCGTTGACGCGACGGCGTGTCTTTTCAATCTCTGCCGCCATCAACTGGCAGGATTTTTCCACTTCCGCCAGCTTCAGCATTTTCGGGAAGACCTCGGAAAGCGAAAGGATCGCGTCGTCAAGGTCGCCGGTCGTAAAAGCGAAGCCGTAGGAGTACATGTCGTTCTGGTCCGGTGTACGCGTCTTAAAGTCAAAATCCGGAATTTCCACGCTCATCACGTTCTGCGTGCCGGCGGAGATCGTCAGTTCCTGCTTCGGCGCAAGCAGCGCGGTGTTCAGCATTTCGTCCGGCATACCGGCGCGCGCCAGCATGAAGTTCTGGTTAGCGGAGACGAGCGCCGTCTCCACTTCTTCGCGCAGCGCTTTGTTTTCGCGCACCTTATCGAGGAACTGGCGCATCAGCTCGTCGCGCTTATCCTTCAGAAGCTTGTGCCCGCGCACGGCGGTGACGAGCTTCTTTTTCAGCCGCGTCAGCTCCATTCTGGTGGGGTTTACCTGGGTGCCTGCCACCGCGCATCACACCTTTCCGTAATACTGATCGAGGTACTTGTCGTCGATTCGCTTCAGTTCGCTTCTGGGCAGGATGGAAAGCAGCTTCCAACCGAGCTCCAGTGTGTCTTCAATGTCGCGGTTCGTGTTGTAGCCCTGCGAAACATACTCGTTTTCAAAGGCGTCCGCAAACTTCGCGTATAGCTTATCGATCTCCGTCAGCGCGGCTTCGCCGAGGATGACCATGAGCTCCTTTGCTTCTTTACCGCGTGCGTAGGCGGCAAACAGCTGGTTCATGGTGCTCGCGTGGTCGGCACGGGTCTTGCCCTCGCCGATGCCCTTATCCTTCAAACGGGACAGCGACGGCAGAACGTCGATCGGCGGCGCAATATTCTTGCGGTACAGCTCACGGCTCAGAATGATCTGCCCCTCGGTGATGTAGCCCGTAAGGTCCGGGATCGGGTGGGTCTTGTCGTCTTCCGGCATGGTTAAAATCGGGATCAGTGTGATGGAACCCGTCTTGCCGTTCTGGCGGCCTGCGCGCTCGTACAGGGACGCTAAGTCCGTGTACATGTAGCCCGGGTAGCCGCGACGGCCCGGCACTTCCTTACGTGCGGCGGAGACCTCACGCAGCGCGTCCGCGTAGTTCGTAATATCCGTCATGATGACGAGAACATGGTAGTTCTTTTCAAAAGCGAGGTATTCCGCAGCAGTCAGCGCCATGCGGGGTGTTGCGATACGCTCAATGGCCGGGTCGTTTGCAAGGTTTACAAACATGACCGTGCGGTCGATGGCGCCCGTCTCGCGGAAGCTTTCGATGAAGAAGTTTGATTCCTCAAACGTGATACCCATAGCCGCAAACACAACAACGAACGGGTCGTTCGTGCCGCGCACTTTAGCCTGACGTGCGATCTGTGCGGCAAGCTGGGCATGGGGCAGACCGGAAGCGGAGAAGATCGGCAGCTTCTGGCCGCGCACCAGCGTGTTCAGACCGTCGATGGCCGAAACACCGGTCTGAATGAATTCCTGCGGGTAGTTGCGGGCCGCCGGGTTCATCGGCAGACCGTTGATGTCGTCGCGGCGGTCGGGCAAAATCTCCGGGCCGTCGTCAATGGGGCGGCCGAGGCCGTCAAAAATACGACCCAGCATGTCTTCGCTTACGCCCAATTCCATCGTTCTGCCGAGGAAGCGCACGCGGCTGTTCGAAAGGTTGATGCCGGTGGAGCTTTCAAAAAGCTGCACCAGCGCGTTGCCCTCGTTAATTTCCAGCACCTTGCAGCGGCGCTTTTCACCGTTTGCAAGTTCAATTTCCGCCAGCTCGTCATACGTTACGTTTTCAACGCCCTTTACGAGCATCAGAGGACCTGCGACCTCCTGTATGGTTCTGTATTCCTTTGGCATCAGAAGTCCTCCTTGTTTTCAATGGCTTTGTCAATCTGCTGAGAGAGCTCTGCGCAGATCGCATCGTATTCCGCGGAGACCCGGTCGTTCGCCGTGTATTTAAAGCGGCCTATTTTTTCGCGAACAGGCAGCGCAATGAGGTCATCGACCTTCGCGCCCTTGTCGAGCGCCGCAACGCACTGGTCGTAGAAGTGAACGACCAGCAGCATCATGTCGTGCTGCTTTTCAAGGCTTGTGTACGTGTCCGTCTCATGGAATGCGTTCTGGTGCAGGAAGTCTTCACGAATGGAGCGTGCAGCCTCCAGCTTCAAGCGGTCAGGCGCGGAAAGCGCGTCCATACCGACAAGCTTTACAATTTCCTCAAGCTCTGCTTCGTCCTGCAAAATGCGCATCAAACGCGCACGCAGATCCATCCAGTCCTCCGCCACGTTCGTGTTGAACCAGTTCGCCATCGTGTCCACATAAAGGGAGTAGGAGGTCAGCCAGTTCACGGCGGGGAAGTGGCGCTTATACGCAAGGTTTGCATCAAGGCCCCAGAAGACCTTGACGATACGCAGCGTCGCCTGTGAGACCGGCTCCGAAATATCGCCGCCCGGAGGGGAAACGGCGCCGATAACGGAAAGCGCACCCTCGCGGCTGTCGCTGCCGAGCGTAATGACGCGGCCGGCACGCTCGTAGAACTGTGCCAGACGGCTGCCGAGGTACGCCGGGTAGCCTTCTTCGCCCGGCATCTCTTCCAGACGGCCGGACATTTCACGCAGTGCCTCCGCCCAGCGGGAGGTGGAGTCTGCCATGAGGGCTACGGAATAGCCCATGTCACGGAAATACTCCGCAATGGTGATGCCGGTGTAAATGGACGCCTCACGCGCCGCAACCGGCATATCAGACGTGTTTGCGATGAGCACGGTGCGCTTCATCAGCGAATACCCGGTTTTCGGGTCAACGAGCTCCGGGAACTCGTTTAAAACGTCGGTCATCTCGTTGCCGCGTTCGCCGCAGCCGATGTACACAACGATGTCGGCTTCCGCCCACTTTGCAAGCTGATGCTGCACAACGGTCTTGCCGCTGCCGAACGGACCCGGTACGGCCGCTACGCCGCCCTTTGCAATCGGGAACAGCGTATCGATAACGCGCTGGCCGGTGATGAGCGGCATATCCGGCGAAAGCTTTTTCTGGTACGGTCTGCCGCGGCGGACAGGCCACTTCTGCATCAGCGATACGTTCACACTGCTGCCGTTCGGCGTGTCAATGACCGCTACGGTGTCCGTTACGGTGTATTCACCGGCAGAAATGGAGCGGATTGTGCCGCGCACGCCTGCCGGTACCATAATCTTGTGCAGCACGATCTCGGTCTCCTGTACGGTGCCGAGAATGTCGCCGCCTTCTACTTCGTCGCCCACCTGTTTAAGGGGCGTGAAGCTCCATTTTACATCGCGCTTTAAGGAGGGAACCTCCACGCCGCGCTTTAAGTTGTTGCCCGTCATTTCCATAATGGCGGTCAGCGGGCGCTGAATACCGTCGTAAATGGAGCTGATAAGGCCCGGCCCGAGTTCAACGCTCATCGGCTCGCCGGTGGATTCCACAGGCGCACCCGGCCCGAGACCGGAGGTCTCCTCGTAAACCTGAATAGAGGCCTCGTCTCCGTGAATTTCTATGATCTCGCCGATCAGTCGCTGGTCGCTGACGCGCACAACGTCGAACATGTTCGCGTCGCGCATACCGCCTGCAACTACGAGCGGACCGGCTACTTTTTTGATTGTGCCTTGGCTCATGTGCTTAGTCACCCGTTTCGTTAATCGTTGTCGTTAAAGATAATATCGGAGCCGACTGCCTGCTCCACGGATTTTTTAACCATTTTAATGCCCATGCCCGTGTTGCCCGTAACGCCGGGAATCGGGATGATGGCGGGCAGCGGCTGCAGGCGGAAGTGGTCCAGCTCGTGCTCCAACTCGGCGGCAAGCGCTTCCGTAATGTAGATCACGGCGTATTCGCCCTCCGCTAAGCGGCGCAGCGTTTTGGAGCCCATCTCCGAATCCGTCACGGGAAAGACCTCCAGACCGAGCGCGGCAAAGCCGTAAATGCTGTCGCGGTCTCCGATGACTGCTGCTCTGTACATTTCGTTTCCCTCTTTCTTTACAGGTCTCTCAAACGTGCACGGATGCGCTCATCCGGCAGGTTGTTCTGCTTGCCGGAAATAATAATGCGCACGGTAGAAATCTCGTTTTGGCGCGCCGTAACATACCCGAGCAGCGGCGCCACCGTAAAGTAATCCTGGCGGCTGATTTCTTTTACAAGCGCCGTCTGGCGGTCGTCGCACCATTTTTCAAACGCGGAGAAGCCGTCCTTCAGCGCCTTTACGCCGTCAGCATAGTCCGTACGGGAAAGGTACGCGTAAAACGTATCCGTGTCTTTCGACGCCGCGTCAATGAGCTCTTCCAGATCCAGCGTATCGCACGGGGCGAGGCTTTCTTCCAAAAACGCACGGCTTTTGCCGGTGTGCAAAGCGCGTGCCGCGATTTTAATGTCCGCCGCCGCCACCTTAAACTCGGAAAACGCCGTAATCAGCGCGTTTTTGCTCTCTTTACCGGTCTTGTGGATCGCCGTGAGGCATGCGCGGTCTAAAATGATGTCGCACCGCTGACCGTCGCGCGTGGTAAGCAGCGCGTCCGTCGCCTTTTTTGCGGCTTCCGCCATAAAGTCCGGCAGAAGGGAGAAGTCATTTTCTCTGACCGCCTGCTGCATTTTTTCCGGCTCCACGGTGCCGCCGGACATAAACACGTTGTGCGGCTCCGCGTTTGTGACGGTGCACTTCACCGCCGCTTTCATATTGTTGAAGTCTATGGGATACAGCAGTACGCTGAACGGCGTGAGGTCGGGCAGCAGCTCGTGCATGAGTGCCCACGTTTTCTCCTCCTCGGCGGCAAAAATTGCCTCGGCAGAGGTTTCGCCGCCAGCGCCCCAGCCCTTATCGGCCAGTGCACGGAAGCACTCTGCCGGCGTTTTGCACGCCATCAGCCTGTCCAGATCCTGCTGCGTCAAAAGCGAAAGCTCCCGCGCTTTAATGCGCGCCACAGCATAGATGTATTCCTGTTCCATTCGTTAAACCACCTTTTCTGCCGGCGGCTCAGCGAAAGAGCATGCCGCCCGCAAGGTCCTGCAATGTGTCTCCGGCGGCCTCAAACAGCGAAGCGAACGTGCAGTTCACGTCGATGCCGCCGTAAACGAGCAGGAAACCGTCCGGGATATTGCACGGCGTGTTCGATACGGTGATGTTCGTCCCGGGCACAGCTGCTTTCAGCTGCGCCGAAAAATCCTGCGGCATGCGCGCAAGGTCTTTTTCGTTTAACTGCATTTCAGCATCGCCCGGCAGCGCGTTTTTCTGCGCAAGCTTTAAAAGCACGCTGAAGTATTCGTCATCCGGCAGATCGTGCAACTCTTTCTGTGCCGCCGCGATTACATCGCGAATGGCGTTCTGCTTTGCGGCAAGCACGGTGCGGCGGCGTGTGAATTCCGCGGTCGAAGCCGCACGGGCTTTAATGTCCGCGCCGACTTTTTCACTGTCCGCAAGCAGGATATTTGCTTTCTGCTCTGCCTCGGCGGCAGCGTCCGCAAGCGTCTTTTTTGCTTCTTCTTCCGCAGCGGCAACCTGTTCCGCCGCTTTCGCTTCGGCATCCGCAAGGATCTGTTCTATAATTCTGTCCAGTCCTGTTGCCATGGATCGATCCTCTTCCTTTCTTTTTTGGATTTTTGGGAGTGGATCATCAGATGGCGATGCCGCCGATGTTTGCAACAGCCAGCAGGGAAACGAGCAGAGCCAGAACCGCATAAGTCTCAACCATGGCCGGGAAGATCATGGCTTTACCGAACTGATCCGGGCGCTTTGCAACGAGTGCGATGGAAGAAACGGCTGCCTTTGCCTGCTGCTTTGCGGAGATGAGACCGATCACGGCCATCGGCATGCAGGCTGCAAGATAGAGAAGGCCCTTTGCAAAGGAGATGTCTGCGCTGCCGCCCAAAACACCGATGTTCGTCAGCGTGAGGAAGGCGATGAGCAGGCCGTAGATGCCCTGCGTACCCGGCAGAAGCTGAAGAATAAGGACTTTACCGAACAGCGGGGGATTTTCGGAAACGACGCCTGCGGCTGCCTGACCGGTCATGCCTACGCCGATGGCGGAACCGATGCCGCCGAGAAGTGCTGCCAGAACTGCGCCGACAAGCGCGAGAACAATGCCGAGAGAGTTGATATCGAACTTATCCATGTTACTTTTCCTCCGTAATTTTGAAATATTTGGTTTTGGTGGTGAACGGTGCGAATTTGCGTCCGCCGCCCTCAAAGAATTTGCCGAAGAACTCAACAAACTGTAAGCGGTTCGTGTGCACATACGCGCCGAGCACATTGATGCCGATATTCAGCGTGTGTCCCACTACAAAGGCGAAAATAAAGATAATCACGCCGAGTGGGTTGTTGCCGGGCATGGCGCCCATCTGATTGAAGACCGAAGCGATAACGCCGGTTGCAAGGCCAAGAGCCAAAAGTCTCGAGTAAGAGAGAATGTCGCTTAAATAGCTCGAAACACCGTACAGCCCGTAAAGACCTTTTAAGAAGCGCTTGCCGATGCTCTTGGAGCTGCGGCCCGAAGTGAGCACAATGCCTACCGCGCCGATGCCTGCCGCAATAATGCCCGCGGTGCCCACCGATGCCGGCAGCGTAAAGGAAAGCGCCACCATGTCGGCGAACATCTGCATGGAAAGCAGATAAATAATCGCGCCGCCGACGAGCAGATACCAGAACACAACGTCATAGATCGCGTCCAACCACTTGCCCTGTTTTGCAAGCTGGTAGAACTGTGCGCCGAGGCCGGCGAACAGGTGGATGATGCCGACGAGGAACGAGAACAGCAACAGCCGCATCGGTTCATCGACCGGCGTGAACCACAGGGGTGGTATCACGATATCGGTGTTGAAGAACGTCTTTGCGATAACGGTGATCGCGTCACCGAAGAAGCTGCCGAACAAAATGCCCCAGAATATCGTGGAAATACCGCAATAGAGGAACATCGTCAGCGTCTTGCGCAGACCTTCTTCCATGTTTTTGAACTTGTGTAAGATGATGCCGCAGCCAAGGACCATCACAAGTCCGTAGCCCGCATCGGAAAGCATCATGCCGAAGAGAAAGTAATAGAAGACCGCCATGATGCCGCTTGGGTCGATTTCATGCTTGCCCGGCATGCTGTAGCTTTCCAGTACGCCCTCGACCGGGGCAGCAAACTTGTTGTTTTTGAGCTTCACGGGCACATCGTCCGCGTCACTCGGGTCGCACAGCTCCACGTAGGCTTCCTGCGTGGTCGTGAGCTCCGTCTTAAGCGCCTCGGCGTTCTCTGCCGGAATGTATCCCGTAATGAGAAACACGTGCGGGCTCTGCCATAAGCGGCCCAAAACATCGTATTTCTCGGTGCGCATCGTAAAGTAATCGATGGTGTAAAGCAGGTCTTCGCGTCGGTTTTTATGCGTGCGAATTTCCGATTCGTTTTCATCGATCTCTTTTTGCAGCGCCGCAATGCGTCCGTTCAGGATGTCCACGCGCTCTGCGGGCGGCACCTTGCTCGGCTCCGCCGGATACGTAAACCCGATGGAACGCAGGTAGGTTTCAAGCTTTAATCCCTGCGAGATGTGGCACATCAAAAATGCGCATGTCTGCTGCGGGGAAGCGCTCAAAATCTCTACGACCACACCGTCCACGTCCGGCGCGCCTTCGGCGATTTTCGCCCGCAGCGTTTCTTCCGTGTATTCTACCGGGAACGACCCCGTGAACACGGAGGTTGTCGGCGTGCTGATGGTGCGCATGGAAATATCCAGCTTCATCCACGGCTCCAGCGCACGGATTTGTGTCTGCAAGCGGAGAATTTCCGCGCGGTTGTCCGCACACTTTTTCCACAGCGTGTTGATGCGCGAGGCAATTTTTAAAAGCTCGCCCGCACCGTCAGCCGTTTCCTGATATTTGGAAAGCGGTATCGCGTCGCGTCCGTTCAGAGACGCGAAGAGGCTTTTTTCGGGCGGCTCCAGTTTATCGAGCGCGTCTAACGCCGATTGCAGCGCGGCTGCATTGTTTTCAAATCTTGATTTTGCCGGGACGGTATCCATCTTGGCAAAAACCGTTTCATCCGCTTTGCGGTCATCGATTTCCACGACGCCGCGCCGCTGGATCAGTTCCAGGATCTGTTTACGACGGTTCTTGAGCGCATAAATGCTGATGCGCTTCATAGGCATTACCGCCATAGGGGGATCCCCTCCTTTCGTGTTGGCGCCGCGTCAGCCGGTGATGGCCTCGCGGATAGCGCGGATTACGTTCGCGCTGTTTTGCTGCGCTTTTTTGCGGATATCCTCCGCCAGTGCGGCAGTTTCCTGCTGCGCTGTGCGTTGTTCGGCCGCAGCGGCCGTCTCTGCGCTTTGTTTTGCGGCTGCAAGGTCCGCTTTTGCTTTCTGCATGCGCTCCGTCTTCAGTTTGTCCGCCTTTTGTGCGGCGTCCTGCCGAATGGCGGCGCAGCGTGCAGCGGCCGTGTCCAGAATGCCGGCGGCCTTCTGCTCCGCATCCTTTACGGCGTCCAGAGCTTCTTTTGCCAAAAAATCACCTCCTGCTTCATTATTTTCAAAGAGCGGCGGCAAAAGGGGTAAAGACCTGCTTTTTGCGCCGTAGGTCATAATATAATACGCTTCCATTATAATATTATTTGCGGAATTTTACAAGGGATTTTGCGGGAATTTTCTCGAAAAAGTGCTTTCATATCGATAATAAAATAGACGTTTTGACGAATTCGTCTGCCTTTTAATATTCCGTCCATAAATGGATCTTTTTCTTTGTGTAACCCACACGTTCTCTTACAAGTTTCTTACAAAAATTCACATTCTGTTTATGATTTTTTTTGAATCCGTGTTATAATAGAAATAATCACTTAATATGGATAACGGGCCGGTGCGGCCCGCGAACTTACAGGAGGCAGTCAAAATGAAAGCAAAGTCCCTTCACTTTTCCAAGAGCGGCAACGTACAGCCGATCGCATCCGAAATCGGCAGAGTTATGCAGTGCGTATGTGACCAGATCCCCCCGGCATACCCGTGCGAGGGCGAGAAGGTCGTTTTTATCGGCGTTGAAATGAACGGCAAGCTCCCGGGCGCAGTCGATCACTTCTGCAAGGATCTTAACCCCACCAGAGCAAAGGGTGTCGCATTCTATGTTCTGAACAGCAACGGTAACACGGACGGTCTTTCTTCCATCATCGATACGATGAAGAAGAACGGCGTCGAGACCTACGGTGAGCCTCTGGGCATTGCTGTCAAGGGCGGCCTCTTCAAGAAGGGCATGCCGACCGACGCAGACACCAAGAAGGTTCTCGAGTGGGCAGACAAGATTGCAAAGATGTAATTTCTTTGATAAAACAGCCTTTATAATTTTTCATAAAAAAGGATGGCGCATGCTGTCCTTTTTTTCTGTTTTTACGGGATATACAAACCCCGCTTGCGGTGGTAAACTGTATGAGAAATCTTTGAATGTTATTTTTCCCGTAAAGGTGTGAAATTTTCAGTATGACAAAAGAAATGACGAGCGGTTCGCCCATGAAGCTTATCCTCGGGTTCTCTATCCCACTGCTTTTCGGCAATCTGTTCCAGCAGTTCTATTCCATGGTCGATACCATGATCGTCGGGCGCGTGCTTGGCACGGGGCCGCTTGCGGCCGTTGGCTCCACCGGCTCCATCACGTTCCTCATCATCGGCTTCTGCCTTGGCCTTTGCAGCGGCTTTGCCATTCCGGTGGCGCAGCGCTTCGGCAGCAGGGATTATAAAGAGCTTCGCCGCTTCATCGGCAACGCCGTATGGCTGTGCGTCGGCTTCGGCATCGTCTTAACGGTGCTCACGGTCATTTTCTGCCGCAATATCTTAGAGCTCATGGGCACGCCGGCGGATATCATCGACGACGCTTACGCGTACCTTGTTGTCATTTTTGCCGGCATCCCCGCAACGTTCCTCTATAATATGCTTGCCGGCATCCAGCGCGCTATCGGCGACAGCCGCACGCCGGTTGTCATCCTCGTCATCGCGTCCATCATCAATATTGTGCTCGATATCGTCCTCGTTGTTTTCATCCCCATGGGCGTCGCAGGTGCGGCGGTCGCAACGGTCGCTTCACAACTCATCGGCGGCGTTGTATGTCTCCTCTATGTGAGCAAGCATTATGAAGTCCTCAAAATGACCCGCGAGGATTTCAAAATCAACGTGCCGTGCATCAAGCGCCTTTTAAGCATGGGTCTGCCCATGGCATTGCAGACATCCATCACGGCTATTGGCAGCGTTATTTTACAGGCATCCGTTAACTCCCTCGGCTCTACGGTCGTCGCCAGCATCACAGCGGGCAGCAGGCTCTATATGTTCTTCGCCTGCGCTTATGATGCCATGGGCGTTACCATGTCTACATACAGCGGGCAGAACATCGGTGCGCGTAAAATTGACCGTATTGGGCAGGGCGTCAAAGCCTGCAATATCGTCGGCATCATCTATTCCGTTCTGGCACTGCTCATCATCGTGTTCCTCGGCAAATGGATGCTTCTTCTGTTTGTCGATGCCGGTGAGACTGCCATTATCAATTCTGCCTATTGGTATCTTGTGTGCAGTGGCCTTTTTATGATCCCGCTGACATTCGTCAATGTGCTGCGCCTTACCATTCAGGGCATGGGGTACAGCCGCCTCGCGCTCTTTGCCGGCGTGTTCGAGATGATCGCCCGCGGCGGCGTGGGTCTGTTCCTCGTGCCGCTGTTCGGCTTCAACGCCGCCTGCTTCTCCGGCCCGATCGCATGGATCTTAGCCGATAGCTTCCTCATTCCCATGTATTACCACGTCATCCACCGTGCAAAACGCGGCGAGGGTATTTACTAAACAAAACCAAAACCGTCCTGCATGAACAAAATATGCAGCACAAAGAGCTTTTAGTCTGCTACCCGGAGCATTGGTCCCGACTCGTCAAAGCCATTATCGATTGAATTCCAAAGCAGCTGTTTTCGACAAGCTTAAAATCCCGTTCACCGAAAGTGAACGGGATTTTAAGTTTCCTGTTATTACGCGTTCTCTTTAAGCCACTCTACCGCACAATGCGCCATGCACGCCGCGCCGATGGGGAGGACGCCCTCGTTGAAGACGACCTTCGGGTTGTGCGCGGTATACTGTCCGCGCTCGTCCATGTAGCCCGCGCCAAGGTACATCATTGCGCTCGGCACACGTTCGGCCACAAGGGCAAAGTCCTCGGAGCCTGTCGCCGAAATGCCGCCGTACGGCGTAAAGTTCGGAATGTTCAGCGCGCCCATGTAGCGCAGCATGTCGTCCGTCACCGATTTGTCGCACACGAGCGGGCACACTTCGGAAAGCGTCCGGATCTCCACTGTCGCGTTATACACGGCAGCCGTGCGCTCCGCCGTCTCGCGCATGCGGCGTACAAGCAGTGCGCGGGCCTTTTTGTCGTTCGTGCGGATGGTGCCGCGCAGCACGGCCGTGTCCGGGATGATGTTCGCGGCGGTTCCGGCCATAAACTGCCCGATTGTCAAAACGCACGTCTTTGTCGGGTCGCTTTCGCGCGCGATGAGCTCCTGCAAGGCGAGATGAATGTGCACGCCTACGTTGATGGGGTCAATGGCAAGGTTCGGGTTCGCACCGTGCGAGCCGCGCCCGTGAACCGTAATCTCAAATCCGTCTACGGAAGCCATCATCACGCCCGAGTCGTTATACATCACAAAGCCCACGGGCGATTTGCCTGCCGCCACGTGGTACGCGAGCGCCGCATCGACCGGCGGATTTTCAAGCAATCCGTTTTCCAGCATATCGCGCGCGCCTTCGAATGTCTCCTCCGCGGGCTGGAACATCAATTTCACCGTGCCGCAAAGCGCGTCTTCGTTTTCTTTCAGCATTTTCGCCGCCGTCAGCAGCATCGCCGTGTGCATATCGTGTCCGCAGGCATGAGCCGTTTCGCCGGTGGGGCAGGCAAACGGCTCGCCGCTCTCCTCCGGCATCGGCAGCGCGTCCATGTCGGCGCGCAGCAAAAGCGTTTTGCCGGGCTTGCCGAGTGTCGCTGTCACGCCATGTCCGCATTCTGTCGGCTTTAGGCCGTATTCGCGCAGCTTTTCCATCACAAACGCCTTTGTGTTCGGTAGGTTCAACCCCACCTCGGCATTCTGATGAATACGCCTGCGGTTTTGGGTGATCTCGTCTTTCAGTTCCTGTGCCCGTTTCCAAAAGTCCATAGTCTCGTCCCCTTTTAAAAAATTTTGTAAGCAAAAAGGTAGCATGAAGCAATACCCATGCTGCCCTTATTTTATGATTTACTCAGCGGAAGATTCAGAAGAAGTCTCACTCGTCTCGGAAGAAGTTTCGGAAGATTCCGCACTGCTCTCCTCGGAAAAAGCGCTTTCGTCGCTACTTTCAGAAGCGACGGAAGACGTGCCGTTCTTCTTGGTATCCGCAAACATGGAGGGCTTGTAGCGGTTCAGTACCTTCTGGTTCCATTCCACGCCCTCAAAGCTCTGTGCAGCCGCGCTGACAGCATCGGCGTATTCGGTGTTCTTCAGCTCAAGCAAAAGTTGCGAGCGGTTGTCACTGCTCTCCAGCAGCGTATCTTCGTCGTCCTTGATCGGCAGACGGTGCAGAACGATCATGTACTTTGTCGATTCCACGACCTCCACGTCGCCTTCGTTCATCTCCTTAATCGCAGAGATGAACGCGTCCGGCATGTAGCTTGACTGCATACCATTTTCGTCCTTGATGCCGGTCTGGTAGGTGGAGTCCTGCTGTACTTTGAGCGCATAGTCCGTTGCAGCGTCGTTTACGGTCATTGCACCGGATTCGATCTTCGTCTTGTATTTTTCCAGCGTCTCCTTGAGGTCGGCCTTTTCCTCGTCGGTCAGGTCAACAGATTTATTGTCATCATCCGTCTTCGTCAGCGGCGCAGAGAAATACTCGTAGTCGTAGTAATCGTCCTCAATGTGCTGGCGCAGCTCGCTTTCCGGCACTTCGTTTTCGCCGCCTTCGCCGTACAGCGCGTTGAAGACCTTGAGGTACATTCTGTTATACTGGGAATACGCAATGTCAAAGGAGGTTTTTGCAATGCCGAACTTTTCAAAGCTCGTGCCGAAGTAGTTCCAGTAGTTCTCGGTGGTCTGGAGGCATGTGCTGTAATCCTCGTCGGTCATTTCAAGGCCCAGACGCTTCATTTCGTTCCGAATATAGAAATACTGGTTCACATACTCGTCCGCGCGGTTTTTGATCCACGTCTCGGCCGGCGTGCCGTCGATTTCGGACTTCAAGACCTCGTCTTCGGTAGAGACCTTGGAAGCCGCTTCGTTGTACGCAATGGAGAGGTAGTAAATGTATGCGCCGGCAGGCAGCTCGGTGCCGTCGTACTTTGCGGACCAGTTCAGATCCTCATCGTAGCAGCCCGCAAGGCTGAAGCACATGGCAACGGCCAAAAGCAGCGCCACGGTAATCTTTGCGATTCTTTTCATGGTGTTTGTTCCGTACCTTTCTTAAATATTGCGGACAAAATGTCCACAAAGGTTTGCTGTTGTTCATTATACCGCCGATACGGCAAAATGTCCAGTTATTTTGTAGCGGGTTTCGGCGCTTTCGCGTCCTCATCGCCGCAGAGAACTTTCAAAACGTCCTCCAAAACGGTGAGCGGTGCCTTGCCGCCCAGCGCCACGCTGATGTACGGGCGGCTGCCGGCGGAGAGCATCACCTTGTTCGGCATACCTTGAATCAGGCGCTTCACGCGCTCCATGTCAAACTTATCTTTGTAGAGCAGGAGCGCGTTTGCCTGCTGCTTGACTTCCGTAATGCCAAGCTGTGTCGCGCGGTTGCGCAGCAAAGCAATGTCGATAAGCCCATAAACGCTTTCGGGCGGCTCGCCGAAGCGGTCAATGAGCTCGTCCACAACGTCGCTCGAATCCTCATACGTTTTAATGTCTGCGATGCGGCGGTAAACGTCCAAACGCAGCGCGGTGGAATCAATGTAGCTTTCCGGAATATGCGCCTGCACCTGCATGTCCACGGTGCATTCCTCCACGGGGTTCTCGGGCGTTTCGCCTTTCATCATGGCCACGGCTTCGTTTAAGAGCTTCAAGTACATGTCATAGCCCACGCTTTCCATGTGCCCGTGCTGCTCGCCACCGAGAATATTGCCTGCGCCGCGAATCTCGAGGTCGCGCATCGCAATCTTAAAGCCGGAGCCGAACTCCGTAAATTCGCGTATCGCCGCCAAACGCTTCTGCGAAATCTCACTCAAAACCTTACCGCGTGTAAACGTAAAGTACGCGTAAGCGCGGCGGGTGCTGCGGCCCACGCGTCCGCGCAGCTGGTGCAGCTGCGAAAGTCCCATGCGGTCGGCGTTGTCGATGATCAGGGTGTTCGCGTTTGGCACGTCCACGCCCGTCTCAATGATCGTCGTGCAGACGAGCACGTCAATTTCATGCTCCATCAAACGCCGCCAGACTTCGGAGAGCTCTTGCTCGCTCATTTTGCCGTGGCCGATGCCGATCCTCGCCTCCGGCACGCGCTCGCGAATACCCGCCGCCACGCGCTCGATCGATGCTACGTCGTTGTGCAGGTAATACACCTGCCCGCCGCGGCGCAGTTCTTTTTTGATGGCGTCGGAGATGACGCCCGGGTCATATTCCATCACGTATGTCTGCACCGGGTGACGGTCGTGCGGCGCTTCTTCGATGACGGACATATCGCGTATACCGGAAAGCGCCATGTTCAAGGTGCGCGGGATCGGCGTTGCGGAAAGCGTCAGAATATCGGCAGATTTACACACGTCTTTCAGCCGTTCTTTCTGCTGCACGCCGAAGCGCTGCTCCTCGTCGATGATGACAAGGCCGAGGTCTTTAAACTGCACGTCTTTCGAGACCAGCCGGTGTGTGCCGACGATGAGGTCAATGCTGCCGCGTCTCAATTTTCTCAAAATTTCGTCCTGCTGACGCGGCGTACGGAAGCGGGAGAGCAGCTCCACATCCACGGGGAAGCCCTCCATACGCTTTAAAACGGTCTGGTAGTGCTGCCACGCCAAAATCGTCGTCGGCACCAAGATGGCGCACTGCTTGCCGGCGGTGATGCACTTAAACGCCGCGCGCAAGGCAACCTCCGTCTTGCCGAAGCCCACATCGCCGCACAGCAGTCTGTCCATCGGCGCTTCACGCTCCATGTCGTTTTTAATCTCGTTGATGCAGCGCAGCTGGTCGTCCGTTTCGTTGTATTCAAAGTGCGCCTCAAAATCGTGCTGCCATTCGTTGTCTTCGGGGAACGCAAAGCCCTTCTGCTTCATGCGTTGAGCGTATAAAACAATAAGCTCCTTTGCGATGTCCTTTACGGCGGCGCGTACGCGCGCTTTCGATTTCTGCCATTCCGTGCCGCCAAGGCGGTGCAGCTTTACGCCGGAGTCCTCACGCGGACCGATGTATTTCGCAACTAAATCGAGCTGTGTCACCGGCACATATAAGGTGTCGTTTTTCGCGTACCGCAGCTTGATGTAGTCCTTCGTGATGCCCTGCATGTCGATTTTGTGGATGCCCTCAAAAATGCCGATGCCGTGCGTTGCGTGCACTACATAATCGCCGGGGGTCAGCTCGGCAAGGCTGTAAACGGCCTTGCTGTTTTTGTCCTTTTTTTTCGCTTTCGGCTGGCTGCCCGCGCTCATGCGTCCGTGCGTGATGAGCGTAAATTTCGCGTTCGGGTATTCAAAGCCTGCGGAAAGCGTACCCGCCACAACGGCTACCGTGCCCGGCGTGATGGCGGAAAGGCTCTCAAAATAGCCCGCAGGCAGTCCGGCGGCCTTTAAATCTGCCGCCACGTTCATCGCGGCGCGCTCCGTGCCGGCTAAAACAGCACAGGCATGCCGGTTGTGCAGCGCAGCCGTCAGGTCTTCGGCCAAAAGCTGCGTGCTGCCGCCCCAAACGGAAAGCTGCCGCACCGTCATGTTCACAAGCGCCTTTGTCGGCGTGTCGTAAGAGCCGCGTGCAAACGCGTCCATATAAACGCTCGCCGTGTCCTCCGCACGCTTTAAGGCGTATTCATACGTCTCGGTGTACATGTCAAGCCCGCGGCACAGCACGCCCTCCGCGAGCAATCCGCGTACGTCCTCGCCCCACTGCCACAGCGTCGTGCGCATGCGTTCCTTTAGTTTCGAGCCTTCGGAGAACACCAGCAGCGCATCCGTGTCAAAATAATCGAACAGCGTTGCGGCTGTCTCGTAAACGAACGTGTAATATTTGTCCATGCACCCAATGTGCAGGTCGTTTTTCAGTTTATCCGCCTCGCGCAGCAGCACTTCCTTTGCGGCAGGCGCCGCCTTGCCGCGCAGCGTTTTTGCGTGTGCCTCGAGTTTCTTTGCAAGGATACTCATGCTGTCCGGCACGACCTCCACGGCAGGGGAGATGGTTACCTCCGTGATCTGGTCGGTGCGGCGCTGCGTCTCCGCGTCAAAATACGAGATGGTGTCGATCTCGTCGCCCCAGAATTCCACACGCACCGGTGCTTTTCCGCCGGGGGAGTAGAAGTCCACAATGCCGCCGCGGCGCGCAAACTGACCCGTGCCGTCAATCTGATCGGCGCGCACATAGCCACAGCGCACCAGCGCCCGCACAATCTCATCCACCGAAATTTCCTGTCCGGCAGAAAGCTTTACCGTGCGCTCTTTCAGCTTTTTTGGCGGCAGAACATACTGCAATGCCGCGTCGATCGTCGTCACAATGCAGGTGCACTGCCCGGTTTGCAGCAGCGTCAGTGCTTCGATGCGCTGGCGCTCATATTCATGTGAGCTGCCCTCCGTGTCGCGCAGGCTGAAATCGCGCAGGGGGTAAAACGCAGAAGTCACGCCCATCGCGTTCAGGTCTTCCAGCATACGCGTCGCTTCCGCTTCGTCGCCCGCAATAAACAGCGCTTTTTTCGACATGGCAGAAAGCAGCGTGTGCAGAATATTTGCTTTGTGAATGGAAGCCAAACCCGTCACGGCCACCGGCGTCTTGCGCTGCCGCACAGCGTTTTCGATCGCGCGGTATTCCGGCACGCGCCCGAGCGCGTCATTCAAAAAATTCATACGCATAGTAGTGTTCCTTTCGGGGAGCCGCTCAGGAATTATAGCGGTTCATCGCCTTGTCCGGCGCGCCGGAGAGGAGCAGCTCCACGGCGCTCGTTACGTTTTCGGAAACGGTTTTTAGCGTTTTCATCTCGTCATTTGTAAAGCGGGAGAGCACCCAGTCCGCAAGGTCCCAACCTTCGGGCTTGCTGCCTACACCGATCTTCATGCGCGGGAACAGGTCACTGCCGCTCAGATAAATGATGTTCTTCATGCCGTTGTGCCCGCCTGCACTGCCCTTTAAGCGGATGCGCGTGCGCCCAACGTCAAGCGAAATGTCGTCGAATACAATCAGCGTGCGCTCCGGCGGAATGTGGAAAAAGCTCATCGCTTCCGTTACGGACTGTCCGCTCAAATTCATAAAGGTGGAGGGCTTTAAAAGCACGGCGCTCTGTCCCGCAATGGTGCCCTTGCCGTAAAGGCCCTTGAATTTCACGCGGCGCACCTCAATGTTAAAGTGCTCCGCGATGGCGTCCAGCATTAAAAAACCGGCGTTGTGGCGTGTCATCTCATATTTCGGGCCCGGGTTGCCGAGTCCCACGATCAGCCAGTCCGCGCCGCCCGAAGTTTGCTCGTTTTTAGAAAAAAGCTTCATGGAATGTTCCTTTTTACATCAATGTTTTTGTCTTCTTTTTCGCACCGCCCGTTTTCAGGGATGCCGAAAGGCACGCAGAAGCCGCGCAGCCGCCGAAAGGGGGAGACCCTTCGCCGCTGCGCTTTTCTCTGCGTGTGTGTTTGCGGGCATGCCCGCTTTTCAAATATATTATATTATGCCACCCGCAAAAGGGTTTTGCAAGCCTATTTTGTCCGAAAACGCGGGAAAACCCGCCTTAAAAAATCGTTTTGCGGCGCAAAAATCTGTCTAAAAGAAAAATTCTGCGAAAAATTTCCGAAAACAGACGATTTCTCGAAAAAAGGTATGGAAATTCGCAAATATATTTGGTGTAATAGAGTGCGGCGAAACAGTGAATAAGTTTTTTATGCCTTTTTCGCCGGAAAAATCAGTTAATACTCGGTTTAACCGTGTAAATTTTCAAGGAGGTAGTTTCCAATGAGCAAAAAGTATGTCTATTTGTTCACAGAAGGCAACGCGAGCATGCGCGAGCTTCTCGGCGGTAAGGGCGCAAACCTTGCTGAGATGACGAACCTCGGCCTGCCCGTTCCGCAGGGCTTCACCATTTCCACCGAAGCCTGCACCCAGTATTACGAAGACGGCCGCCGCATCAACGATGAGATCCAGGCTGAAATTATGGAGTACATTGAAAAGATGGAGCAGATCACCGGCAAGAAGTTCGGCGATCAGGAGAACCCGCTTCTCGTTTCCGTCCGTTCCGGTGCACGCGCATCCATGCCTGGCATGATGGATACCATCCTCAACCTCGGCCTCAACGAGGACGTTGTTGAAGTTATGGCTAAGAAGTCCGGCAACCCGCGCTGGGCTTATGACTGCTACAGAAGATTTATCCAGATGTATTCCGACGTCGTTATGGAAGTCGGCAAGAAGTACTTCGAGCAGCTCATCGACGCGATGAAGGCTAAGAAGGGCGTAACGCAGGACGTTGAGCTGACCGCTGACGACCTGAAGGAGCTCGCAAATCAGTTTAAGGCTGAGTATAAGGAAAAGATCGGCGAGGACTTCCCGTACGATCCGAAGGAACAGCTCATGGGCGCTATCAAGGCTGTTTTCCGTTCCTGGGACAACCCGCGTGCAAACGTCTACCGCCGCGACAACGATATCCCGTATTCCTGGGGTACCGCTGTTAACGTGCAGATGATGGCATTCGGCAACATGGGCGAGACCTCCGGCACCGGCGTTGCGTTTACCCGTAACCCGTCCACCGGCGAAAAGGTTCTCACCGGTGAGTTCCTCATGAACGCACAGGGCGAAGACGTTGTTGCAGGTGTCCGCACCCCGCAGCACATCGACCAGCTCAAGGAAGTCATGCCGGAAGTTTACGAGCAGTTCGTAGGCATCTGCAACACCCTTGAAAATCATTACAGAGACATGCAGGACATGGAGTTCACCATCGAGGACAAGCACCTCTACATGCTCCAGACCCGTAACGGCAAGAGAACGCCGGCTGCTGCTCTGAAGATCGCTTGCGACCTCATCGACGAAGGCATGATCGACGAGAAGCAGGCTGTTCTCATGATCGAGCCGAGAAACCTCGACGCTCTGCTGCACCCGCAGTTCGACGTTAAGGCTCTTAAGGCTGCTACCCCGGTTGCTAAGGCTCTGGCTGCATCTCCCGGTGCTGCTTGCGGCAAGATCGTCTTCACTGCTGAAGATGCAAAGGTTTGGAACGAGAAGGGCGAAAAGGTCGTCCTCGTTCGCCTTGAGACCTCCCCGGAGGACATCGAAGGCATGAAGGCTGCACAGGGCATCCTCACCGTTCGCGGCGGTATGACCTCCCACGCAGCTGTTGTTGCGCGTGGCATGGGCACCTGCTGTGTTTCCGGTTGCTCCGCTATCACCATGGATGAAGAGAACAAGAAGTTCGAGCTCGCCGGTAAGACCTACCACGAGGGCGACTGCATCTCCATCGATGGTTCCACCGGCAACATCTACGACGGCCTCATCCCGACCGTTCCGGCTTCCGTCAATTCCGGCGACTTCGGCCGCATTATGGGTCTCGCGGACAAGTTCCGTCAGATGAAGGTTCGTACGAATGCCGATACCCCGCAGAACGCTATCGATGCAAAGCGCCTCGGCGCAGAAGGCATCGGCCTCTGCCGTACCGAGCACATGTTCTTCGATCCGGACAGAATCGCAGCTATCCGCGAGATGATCTGCGCTGACACCGTCGAAGGCAGAAAAGCTGCCCTTGCTAAGCTCGAGCCGATGCAGCAGGGCGACTTTGAGAAGCTCTACGAGACCATGGAAGGCGAGCCGGTTAACATCCGTTTCCTCGATCCGCCGCTGCATGAGTTTGTTCCGACCGAAGAAGCTGACATCGAGCTGCTGGCTAAGTCCACCGGCAAGACTGTCGAGCAGGTTAAGGCAATCATCTCCGGCCTCCACGAGTTCAACCCGATGATGGGTCACCGTGGCTGCCGTCTGGCTGTCACCTATCCGGAAATCGCAGAGATGCAGACCTCCGCAGTTATCAAGGCTGCGCTGAATGTCTCCGCTAAGCACCCGGATTGGAACATCGTTCCGGAAATCATGATCCCGCTCGTTGGCGAAGTCAAGGAGCTGGCATACGTTAAGGGCGTTGTCACTGCAACGGCTGATAAGCTCATCGCAGAGGCAGGCTCTTCCATGACCTACAAGGTCGGCACCATGATCGAGATCCCGAGAGCTGCTCTGACGGCTGACGAGATCGCGAAGGAAGCAGAGTACTTCTCCTTCGGTACGAACGACCTTACTCAGATGACCTTTGGCTTCAGCCGTGACGACGCAGGCAAGTTCCTCGGCGCTTACTATGATAAGAAGATCTACGAGAACGATCCGTTCGCAAAGCTCGACCAGGTTGGCGTAGGCAAGCTCATTAAGATGGCTTGCGAGCTCGGTAAGTCCACCCGCCCGGACATCAAGCTTGGTATCTGCGGCGAGCACGGCGGCGACCCGACTTCCGTCGAGTTCTGCCACAACGTTGGCCTCACCTACGTTTCCTGCTCTCCGTTCCGTGTACCGATCGCTCGTCTTGCTGCGGCGCAGGCTGCTATCCGCAATCCGCGCCAGTAAAAAGTTGACGCAGTAGCGTAGGCAAAACAACCGATATAAATACGGTCACACAGTCCTTTTGGATTGTGTGACCGTTATTTTTTTGCCCATTTTCAGCTGAATACACCGCAAATTAAGCCGCTGGTTTCGAAATGAAATCAGCGGCTTTTTTCGTGCTCAAAAATTTTTTGAAATTTTTTCGCTCATTCGCTCAGGGGGTTAAAAAATGAGCCTTCTCGCTGCCTACCTATTGAGGGACAAAACAAACGCCCTCGTGAACCTTGAAAACCGAATACACATTCAACAGGTACATTCCTGATCGGGGGCG